>Ga0326727_10004128_pt1 | contig 44449 bp, 33 predicted proteins | sample MB2enrmetagenome_FD_207643 | JGI IMG/M metagenome (GOLD analysis project Ga0326727, IMG submission 207643) | Lab enriched peat soil microbial communities from McLean, Ithaca, NY, United States - MB29MY | ecosystem: Environmental > Terrestrial > Soil > Wetlands > Peat | place: USA: New York... | reverse complement strand
GGGCGTAGCCGCCCTCGCCCCCGGCCCGACCCGGGTTCCCGCAAACAGCGCCACCAGTCCCAACGTGAGCAGTCGCAACCGCGCTTGGTCTCCAGCGACGGCAAAGGCAGCAGCGAAAATCGAAAGAAAACCCATCACCTCGCACGCTAACCCGAAAGCTCCTCCGGGTCAAGCGCACACCCCCGCGCCGTCACTGACCGGTTACCGAGCCGATTCCACTCCGCGCTCCGCACTCCGCGCTCAAGGCTGGGGCGAGTGGAGTTTCTTCTCCATCTTCTCCACCTTGGGTTCGATGATCGCGCGGCAGTAGGGATGGGAGGGGTTGTTCCGGTAGAAGTCCTGGTGGTAGCCCTCGGCCTTGTAGAAAGTGGTCAGCGGCACGATCTCCGTCACAATCCCGTTATGAAACCGGGCCTGGGCCAGGGCCTTGGATTTTTCCGCCGCCGCTTTTTGGGCCGCGTTCCGGTAGAGGATGATCGAGCGGTATTGGGTGCCGGAGTCGGGACCCTGGCGGTTGAGGGTGGTGGGGTCGTGGACCTGCCAGAAGGTCTCGAGCAGCTTCTCGTATGAAATCACCCTCGGGTCGAATTTCACCTGGATCACCTCGGCGTGGCCCGTCTGATCCGAACACACCTCTTGGTAAGTCGGGTTCTCCTTTGTCCCCCCGGCATAACCGCTGGTGACCGACTTGACGCCGGGCAGCATTTGAAACACTGCTTCCATGCACCAGAAGCATCCCCCGCCGAGGACGGCGGTATCCGTGGCATTGGCCGGATTGTCCATAGTCTTGTCTTGGGCCAGCCCTGCGACCGTGCCGCTGCACCCCAGGCACAGGGACAATAAAAGTGCTTTCATAGTTCAATACACCTGCGCAACTAATCTCGCCCAAAAGCGCGCTTTCGCAACCGGATTCAGCGATGCAGGAGACTGCTCACGCTCGTCTCCTACACACAGCGTCAAGAGTCCCTGCGCCGCGTGAGGGAACGGGTCCGGTTGGGGCTGCTTTGTCAACGCCTTGACCCGGCCGCCAGGGCGCATAGAAACTGCTTTACATGGAGACAGAGTTGATTTACGACTACGGCGCTAATCGCGTTCCTGAAATGCCTGACATCATGCCAGCATCCTCGTCTCGGACACCCATGTTCTCATCATTCATCCTGAAACGGCTCGTGGCGCCGGTTCTCCTGCTGTCGGCGGCAGGCAGCCTCAGGGCAGAAGGTTACCGCACCACTTTGGGAACGGCTCCGGATGATTTCCCCGTCGTGGTCGTGTCGGGGACGCCCTACGAGATGGGATTGGCCCTGGGCAAGTTGACACGGCCGGAAATCGAGGCCTTCGCCCCGGTCTTTCTGGCCGCGGCGCATCAGGCGGGCGGGGAGGCGCTCAGTGCGCGGCGGTTGGAGGAGGCCTGGCGGACAATGGAACCGTACATGAGCTGGAGGTTCAAGGAGGAGTTGCGGGGCCTGGCCGAAGGGAGCGGCTTGGCTTTGGCCCTGTTGCAGCAGGCGCACATGATCCCGGTGGTCAGCGAATACTCCTGCAGCGGCGTGGCCCTTTGGGGCCAGGCCACCCGCAACGGCCACCTCTATCAAATCCGCAATCTCGATTACACCCTCGCCGCCCATCTGCAGGACTTCCCCTGTGTCGTCATCTATGTCCCCAAGGAGGGCGTGCCGCACCTCAACCCTGCCTTTGCCGGCAGCATCGGCTGCCATACCGGGATGAATGCCCAAGGCATTACATTGACCGAGATTGGCGATTCCCCCGGACTGGACAAGCCCTACGACCTGCACGGACTTCATTTCATGATGATGTTCCGCGACATCCTCTACTCGGCCACCACGCTCGACCAGGCCGTGGCGATGATCCAGGACGCCAAACGAATCAAGAAATACCATTTCGTGGTCGGCGACGGAAAACTGCCCGGGGCAGTCAAGATGAGGGCCTGGGCGCCGGACCTGGTGATCTGGAAGGACAACGACCCCAAGGATGAAATGGCGCCGCAGGTCTTCAAGGACATTGTCTATCATGCCGAGTCGCGCACCCCGACCGCCCTGGGCCACTTCGCCCAATACTCCAAGGGCCGCTACGATGCGGACGCCGTCATCCAGTTGTCCAAGGCCATCGGCTCTCTGGGGGGCAACCTCATGAATGCGGTGTACGACGCGACGAGCCGCCAGGCCTGGCTCAGCTATGCCAAAGGAGACGAGTGCGCATACCGCCGCCCCTACGTGCGCGTCAACCTCGACGATTTCATCCCTTACAACCCCGCCAACCCGAAGGTGAAGGCACAGCAGATTGTGAAGTGATCTCGCCCGAGGGCGCGGCATCCCCTGCGCGGCGCTGAACCCGGACAAAAAAAACCAATTATGCCTCTGCTAAAACTCGAAACTACGGTCGCCCTCTCCGACGACAAGAGGAAGGCGCTCCTGATGGCCCTGTCCAAAATCGTGGCTGAGACTATCGGCAAGCCCGAGCAATACGTCATGGTCGCAGCCAGCCCCGCGGTCATGGTGATGTCCGCCAAAGCGGGGGATGCGGCCTTTGTGGACCTCCGCAGCATTGGCGGCTTGAGTGACGATGTGAACCGGCAGCTCTCTCAAAAGGTCTGCCGATTGTTGAGTGAATCGGTGGGAGTGTCCTCCAACCGCATTTACCTCAACTTTACGGACGTCGAGGCCGCCAACTGGGGCTGGAACGGACAGACCTTCGGGTAACGGCCATAGATGCCATTGGCAATCACACCCTGCGAGTGAGATTCCCGATGAAACTCACGTCCGCGCTTTTTCCCGCATCCAATCGCGCGGTGGCGACCCTGACGGTGGTTTCGTTTCTATTGGCTGCCGTGGGCCGTTTCGCCTTCATCGGCCTCACCCCGATGTCGGAATCCTTCATCGATTTGGTCATCTATATGAGCGGGGGTCGGATCGTGTCCCACGGTCTTAACCCTTACGATTCAACGGATGGCTCGGAGTTTCGCCGCAAACTCAGGGCAGAGTATGCGCAGGCTCAGCCTTGGCTCACGGAGACCCAGGAACGCTTCGATTTCTATGCCAGCGGCAATCTCCCCCTGAACCTCATGTTCTTTGGCGCCATTGAGCATTTCTTGCCGGGGAACCCCTATGCCTACCGGGCGGCCTTCGCTCTGGCGGATTCCCTGCTCTCCGCCGTCGTCGTGTGCTTCGTCTTCCGGGTGTGGCGAGCGGCGCCTTCGGCCGCCAATCTCCTCCTGGCCGCCGGTTTGGGAGTGTTTTCGCCGATACTGTTCTTCTGCGGGGTCCTTCAGCCGGAGGACAAGGGACTGGAAATCCTGCTCTTGCTCTCGGCCGTCTGCTTTGCGTGGTCGCGCAGATGGGTCCTCAGCGCATTCTTGCTGGCAGCCTCCATCGCCTACAAAGGGGTCGGCGTCTTTATCGCGCCCCTGTGTTTGTGGTACACCGCCGCCCGGCCGGGGTGTTTCCGGGAGTGGCTCAACCGCCCGGCGCTCGCGCGGTGCGCCGCCTATGCGGGCATCGTCACCGTCGCCGTGACCGTTACCTTCCTGCCGTACCCCAACGGTCTCCTTCCGATGATAACCCATCGTCTGTCAGCGAACGTGGGGTTGGAACATCCGCAACTGGCTTCGATCTGGCGCCCGGTGGATGCAATCCTCCCTGGGCACTGGAAGGCTGTCGAGACCGTCTTCATTGTGTTGTTCATCGTGCTCAACCTGGTTGGCGTTCTCAGAAAACGCTTCGGGCCTGAGGTCATTACGGCCAGTCTGCTTGTCCTTTTCCTCGATGTGTTCCTCCTCCAGGGCGCCCTGAACCGGTTGAATATCGGGCTGCTCAGCGCGATTGTCATCATCGGAGCGGCAGACCTGCCCTTTGCGTTGCGCCTCGGCGCGGGCTATGTTGCCGGCAGCGTGCTCTACTTGCTGCCCTGGATGCTCTGGGCGGCCCGTCATTGGGTTGCGCCTCTGATCTCTGGGGCGGCCCTCGGCCCCAGCCCAGGCAAGCCGGACTCCTCGCTGATCGGCAGCTATTTTGCCCTGGCTCTGGTCATTTGGATGACGGCGCTCCTCGCCGCCAAGGCCGCCGGTGGCGCCAAGATTAGTGTGGTGTCCCCGAAATAGCTACTGAAGTCCCTGCGCGGCCGGTTCCTGACTCGGCGCCCCCGGCAACTGCACGGCCTGCCACCCCTCGGTTCCCAGGAGGATGTCCCGTTCGACGAATTCCCAGACGACGACCTTTGCGTTGGCCAGCAGTGCGGAGCGGCGGCACAACTCCTGCCGAACCAGGGTCGAGGCGCCGCCGTCGTTGACAATCGAGACCAAGGGCCGCTTGAGGGCCCTCGCCAAGTGCGCAATGAAACCTGCCGAGCCGGGTTCGTCGGTTTGGTAAATCCGCAGGAAACTGTCGCCGAGCACGAGCAACTCCGAGCCCGACTGGTCCCGGTATAACTGGTGATTGTCGCGACGGGCGACTTGCGCGCAGGGGACGGCCTCCGGCCCAAGCCGCCGCTCGAGCGCCGGCGCTTGGAGCATCCGCAAAATGTCTCCAGTCCGCTCAACCGGCGCGCTCTGCTCCTCATAATCCACGTCTCCCGCCCTAATCCAACCCTTCTGGAGGAGCCGCCGCGCCACTGTGTCAGCCGCCAACCGCGCTCCCAGTGGCGACCAGTGGCTGTCCTGGGCCAGGAAGAGCGATGCCCCGGCGCCATCTTTCCTGGCCTTGGCAAACAACTCGAAGAGGTCGGCAACCTCCACGCCCGCCCTCTTCAAGCCGTCCAGGACCGTTCGAGTGTCCTCGCATACGATCCCCGGGAGCCGCTCGGCCCGCCGCGTGAGTTTCTCCGGATAAACGCTCTCCTTGTTGGGCGCCGGCACGACCAACAGCCGTATGCCGCGGGCGGCCAATTGGTCTCGGAACGACACGATGGCCGCCAGCGCCTTGGCGGCGGTGCTGTTTCCCGGGAGGGTGTCCGGCCGCTGCGTCAAGTACTCCACGCCCGGTTTGTAGAACAGCCAGCCGTCCCGTCCCAGCAGCGCCTTTTGCCCCGCGTCTTTGAACCAGGCAAACTGCGCGTATTGCGCCCAGGGCCGGACCCATCGGGCGGCCTGGCTTGAGTCCTCGAGGTCGCGCTCGTAGGCGCGCAGATTGGCGGCGGTTGGTTTCTGGCCGAACAGGGCCAGCGCCTGCGGGCGCTCGCCGCGACGAAGGTCGAGCACGGCCTGGCTCAGCGGGACGGCAAACAGGAAGGCCAGGAACAACAGGATGAGAAACCTCTGGGAATTCATGCTCAGAATTGAAAGTAGAGGAAGGGGCTGAAAGACTGTCCGGACATGACTACGACGCAGAGAACAAACAGGGGCGCCAGGACCATCACCCGGCCCCAGGTTTGCGGGCGCTGCGCCCAGTCATGCGCCTGGAGGGGCTGGAAAACCAGGAGGCCGCACAGGGCGAGGATGATCATTCGATAGGGCGTGTAGAGGCCGGCGCCGAGCAAAAGGGAGGCCTCCGACCCCGGCGCCAGCCCAAACATGGCGGCATAATAACGCACCGCCACGGCCAGGCTATCGGCCCGGAACAAAACCCACGAGAAGAGGACCAGCACGAACGTAAGGCCGATTCGCAACGGATGCGGCAGCGTTTGGTAAAGGCTCAGTTTGCCGCGCCATCTTTCGCAACACAGCAGCGCCCCATGATAGGCGCCCCAGACAATGAAGTTCCATTTGGCGCCGTGCCATAAGCCTCCCAGGAGCATGACAATGCCGAGGTTGACATACGTGCGGGCCGGGCCTTTGCGGTTGCCGCCCAGGGGGTAGTAGAGGTAATCCCGCAGCACGCTGGAGAGGGAAATATGCCAGCGCCGCCACAGCTCGGTGATGCTCTTGGACCGGTACGGCGCGTCAAAATTCTTCAGAAACTCGAAGCCCAGCATCCGCCCCAGGCCGACCGCCATGTCCGAGTAACCGCAGAAGTCAAAGTAGATTTGGAAGGCATAGGCCAGCACTCCCACCCACGCATCCAGGGCTTGGGGCTGGGCGGCGTTGAACACGGCGTCCGCCACGTCCCCAAGAGGGTTGGCCAGGAGTATCTTCTTGGCAAATCCCAGGATGAAGATGCAGATGCCGGAGGCAAAGCGTTTGACCGTCTGGTCCCGGAAGGCCAGTTGCGCCGCCAGGGTTTTGTAGCGGATGATCGGCCCGGCAACGAGGTCCGGAAACAGCGCCACGAAGGCGGAGAAGTCGGTGAACGATTTGGCCGGCCTGGCATCGCCGCGGTAGAGGTCCAGGATGTAGGTCAACGAATGGAACGTATAAAAGGAGATGCCAATCGGCAGCACCACGTGGAGCACGCGAAACTGCTCGAGGCCGACGGCCTCGAGCAATTGGTTGAGGGTCCGGGCGGCGAACATGTAGTATTTGAAAAAGCCAAGAAAGCCGAGGTTCGTCACCACGCAGGCGGTGACGGCCAGCCGCCGTTGGGCGCGTGTGGCGCCCTGGCGCGTGATGACCTTGCCCCAGAGGAAATCCATCACCGTGGTGAAGAGCATCAGGCAAACGAACCACGGTTGCCACCACCCGTAGAAGAAATAGCTGGCGAGCGTGATCCAGAGGTTCCGGAACCGGAACGGCAAAAGGTAGCAGACCAGCAGAAAGAGCGGCAGGAAGTAAAAGACGAAGATATGGGTCGTGAAGACCATGACTTACCGGCCCTGCGGGTCCGTCCAGACCGCCCAGTAAAGCGGGCCGGCGGCCTGGCCGAAATACTTGTTTACAATGCCGCCCATGAAAAAGTCTTCGATGGGCGCGTCCAATGCCATGTGGTGAACCTGGCCGGCCTCGAACTTCCTGAGCTTGCCGCCGATGTTCTTTACGCGCGCGTCGGCCGCTTGGCTGCGCGGCTTCCAGGGGTTGTAGTGCCCCACATAGATCGTCTCCCCTGGCGCCCGGCCCCGATGCACCTTGAGGACCCGGTACTTCAGGATCGTCGCGTAGTCATAAAGGTCGCGCTTGAAGATGGCCCCTTGGGGAATCTCCAGGAGCCTGGCTGTGACCTCGATCGTGCCGTTGGTGCTGAAATGAGGGTCGGCGGCGCTTGGGGCCTCCGGCCCCGCCTTGCGGCCACAGGACAGAGCAAGGAAGCCGGCGAGCAGCAGGGCAACCAGCGTTTGAATTTGTCCTCGAGTATTCAATTGGCAATTGCTCCGGCGCGCCCGGTCCAATCCGGTTCCCAACCGGGGCCCAGGTCCACACGCGCAGGCCGGGCGGCCTTTGTCTCCGCAGCCGGAGGCGGGTGGCGAATGATAGCCATCTCGGTGGAGATGACTTTGCCCAGGTCCTCCACGCTGCGGGTAAACAAGAGGTACTTGCCATCGGGCGAGGCGCAGGCGCCATAAATGTGACGCCCCGCCTCGGCGTAAATCCGCCGCCGTTCTTTGCCGTCAGCCCTGGCCTCCCATAATTGGGCAAATCCGCCGTTTTCCGGGACAATTCCCCTTGCATAAACCACCCACTCCGTCCCGCGCCAATCTCCGGTGCAATTGTAACGGTCGGTTTCGCTGACGGCCCGGAGTTCGCCGTTCGAGGCATCGAGGACACCGATATTCCAGAACGGTCCAAGCCCATTGGCGGTGCCAACGAAACGCGTGCCGTCGGGCGACCACACCAATTGCTGGACAATCCCTTTTTGTGGAATCTCCCGGACCACCTTGCGTGAGGCCAGGTCCACGATACGGATGCTTCTTGGGCCGAGGCAGGCGATTTGCCGGCCGTCCGGTCCCCAGGATGCCCAGGGGAATTCCTTGCCGTAGGCTTGCGGGTCGCCCCCGTCGGCCTTGGCAATGACCAAATCGAACGTGCCGTAAGTATTATTGTCCACCGCCTCGGACCTTGGGATGCGGTAGTAGAGCAGTCGCGTTCCGTCCGGAGAGAAGCGCGCGCCGGCTTCGTTGAACTGGCGAGTGTCGGTGATGCGGCGGCGGTTTGAACCATCCGGGCGCGCCGCGAAAAGGTCCCAATTGCCGAAGTCAGTTTTGGCGCTGAAGACCAGCCAGCCTCGGTCGTGGAGTTCGCGGGCAAGTTGGGAGGGTTCGTCATTGGTGGCGGAGGCCGGCGGCGGCCTCGGTTCAGGGCCGGCGTCCGATTCGGCCGGTCCGTCGGCCACGCTCACCACCTCATGGTCAGTCCAGTACGGTTCCCATCCCGCCGGGAGCGTCAACACCGGCCCGGCCTTGGCCTCGGGATAGAGGGCGCGCACCTCGGCGCTTTGGCCCTGGATGATCGGGCCGTCCTTGAGGCGCATCAGTGCCATGGGCGCGCCTGCGTGGCCCGGGTCGCCGTCTTCCTGCATGTTGCCCGTGAACAGCACATACTGGCCGTCCGGGGACACGTTGCCACCATAGACATGCCGCCCCTCTTCGGCATAGACAAGCCGGCGCGAGCTGCCATCGGCTGCGGCGCGCCAGAGCTGGGTCCAGCCGTAACCGCCGTTGCCTTTTTGGCCCGGAGGACGCCATGAGAAAATCACTTCCTTCGAGTCCGGGAACCAATCCGGCGTGCAACAATCGACCCGGTTGACGGCGGTGGCCTTGCCGCCGGCCACGTCCATGCGCGCGATGCTCCAACTGGCCCCGAAGGAATTGGCAACGCCCACCAGCCAATTGCCGTCCGGCGACCAGGTCATCTGCTGGAAAAAGCCCTGGCGCGGCAGCGTCCGAATGACCTGCATGGTCTCGAGGTCGATAATGGACACGCCTTTAAGGGAGAGGCTGGCGATGCGGGTTGCCTGGGGATTGAAGCTGGCCCAGGTCAGTTCGCCGGCTTTGCCCAGCACCCTCGGCGAGCCGCCGTCGGCCTTGGCCAGCACCAATTGGCCCTGCTCCCCGTGGCGGTTGTTATCGATCACTTCCTGTCGAGGCACCCGGCGGTAGAGCAGTTTCCGGCCATCTCTGGAGAATTGCGGCGAAAACTCGTTGAACTCCGGCGTGCTCGTCAGGGCCCTCAGGTCCGAGCCGTCCGGCCGGCATACATACAGGTCCCAATCTCCCGCTTTGGACCTGGCCCCAAAGGCAATCCACCCCTTCTGGCGCACCTCGGCTTGGAGTTGGGCGAGAGCAGGGTCCTCCGCCAGGGACGCCGCAGGCCGGGTCCGGGCCGATTCGGCCGCAACGGGCGCCAGTGACCAGGCCAGCAGGAGGGCCCCGAGGAAAGGACGGCAATTCGGATGCATGGCTCCTTTATAAGATCAAAGGCAAGGCCGGGCCACACAGAAATGGCGTCGGGGCGCGCGAGGGCCTTCTTCGAGCGCCCATCCTGCGCCCGTGAACGCAAAGGGCCGTGTTTTTTCCTTTATTTCGATGACAGGCATGGTATTCTGGAAGAGGAATTAACAAAAAGAGAGAAAGCAGACTGACAGACGCACCGAATTGAAAGCACTCATCGAAACCCGGAACCGGGGAACAGAACGAGTTTTTCTCGTTGGCGTAGAACTCAAATCCCGTAGCGGCTGGGAAATCCGCGATTCGCTCGATGAGCTTTCCGAGTTGGCCACGACTGCCGGAGGCCAGGTGGTCGGGGATGGCCTGCAAAAGATGCCCGCCCCGTGCGCCACGACCTACATTGGCAAAGGCAAGGCCGATGAATTCGCGGCGCACTGCCGCGAAGCGGACGTCGATACGGTCATCTTCGATGACGAGTTGACCCCTGCCCAAAGCCGCAACCTGGAGAAGGTCTTCAACTGCAAGGTCCTGGACCGCACCTCTCTCATCCTGGACATCTTCGCCCAGCGCGCTCGCACGCGGGAGGGCAAACTCCAAATCGAGCTGGCCCAACTCCAGCACCTTCTGCCCCGGCTGACGGGCTTCTGGGGCCACTTGTCGCGCCAAAAAGGCGGCATCGGCATGCGCGGCGGCGAGGGTGAAACGCAGTTGGAAACCGACCGCCGCCGCGTGCAGGACCGCATCGCCCGGCTGGCGCGGGACTTGGAGGCGGTGCGCCGGCAGCGGGCTACGCAGCGCAACTCCCGCCAGCGCAATCACTTCGCCCTCGCCTCGATTGTCGGCTATACCAATGCCGGCAAATCCACGCTCCTGAATCGGCTCACCGGCGCGGAGGTCCTGGCCGAGAACAGGCTGTTCGCCACCCTGGACCCCACCACTCGCCGGCTGCGCCTTTCGACCAACCAAAACGTCCTCCTGACCGATACCGTCGGCTTCATCCGCAAACTGCCCCACGGACTGGTCGAGGCCTTTAAGGCCACTCTGGAGGAGGTTTCTCAGGCGGACCTCCTGCTGCATGTGGTGGACGTGAGCCACCCCCAGGCTCGAGAGCAAATCCAAGCCGTCGATGCCGTGCTGAGCGAAATCGGCGCCGAAGGCAAGCCGACGCTCATGGTCTTCAACAAGATTGACCAACTCAACGGCAGCCGGGATGCGCTCACGCCCTTTCTGGAGCGTTACCCGCGCGGAGTCGCCCTCTCGGCCGCCACCGGCCAGGGCATCCCAGCCCTCCTGTCGGAGCTGAGCAGCCAATTGCGCCCCATCCGCGAGTTCATGGAACTGTCCGTCCCTCACGACCAGGCCGGTGTCATCGCCCGGCTCCATGAGGTGGGCCAGGTCGTCGAGCGCGACTACAACGGCGAAACCGCCCGTTTCAAAGCCCGCATCCCGCCGCACCTCCATGAGGAATTTGCCCCGTTCTTCGTCCGCCAATTGCAGCGGGCCTGAGTTTTGGCGCCCCAGGTGTTGCCGGCGATGTAGTCCCCCCCCATGAACAGCCTGCGGATCAAGGACCAGCCTGCCGGCGAGCGCCCGCGCGAACGGCTGGCGGCCCAGGGCCCGAACGCCCTCAGCCAGGCCGAGTTGATCGCCATCCTCTTGCGCACCGGCCTCAGGGGGGCCAACGCAGTGGACATCGGGAGACAGTTGATCTCCAAATACGGCTCCCTGAGCGCCCTGGCCCGCGCCTCCCTGGAAGAACTCCAAACCTTCAAAGGCATCGGCCCCGACAAGGCCGTCACCCTGGCCGCCGCCTTCGCCCTGGCCCGCAGGATGGCCGGGGAACTCCGCGATGACGCCCCGTTGCTGGACACCCCGGAGGCGATTGCCAACCTCATGCGCGAGGACAACCGCCTCCGCAAAGTCGAGACCTTCCAAATCCTCCTGCTCAATACGCGGCGGAGGCTGGTGCGCGTCGAAGAGATCTCCCAGGGCACGCTCGACACCATCCTGATTCACCCGCGCGATGTCTTCAAGTCCGCCATCGCCGCCAATGCCGCCGCCGTCGTGCTAATCCACAACCATCCCAGCGGCGACCCGACCCCATCCGAGGCCGACATCAAGGTCACGCGCGATCTGATCCGCGCCGGGCAACTCCTGAAAATCGATGTGCTGGACCACGTCATCCTTGGCTGCGCCTCCCAGGAACGGACTCGAGATTATGTCTCCTTGCGCGAATTGGGATATTGGGCCGGCTGCTAGTGTGGTGTCCCCGAAATAGCTATGCATTTGCGGCAATGGATTTTTCACCCAGCCGAGACGACGCGGACCTTTTTCCGCGTATTCCGCACTGCAATAGCCGAGATTGCTCGCAGACTGCGAAGATTTTTCAACCACGGATTTCGCGGATGGCACGGATAGAAGAAATCCGTGTTGATCCGTGGCATCCGTGGTTCATCTTTTTCCTCGGTTGCGGCTTTGCCGCTCCAAGTATGTCGCGGTCTCCTCGATTCTCTTTATTGGCAAGGGTTTTGACTTCGAGTCATTTACGCTGCTCTGGATCAGGTTTGCGTTCGTCAGGCGATGATTGAGGCCCTCATTGGTTCCTCACAAAGAGCTTGCCCGGCAATTGGCGGATGAGGCGCTTCATTTCGAGGCTCAGGAGCGCGACCGAAACGGCCGAGCTGGGCAGGCCGCTCTTGCGGATGGCGTCATCGATGTTGATCTCCTCGTTGCTCAGCGTGTCATAGACCTTCCGCTCGTTTTCGCCGAGCTCGAGCGCGGGCAGGACGCCCGTCTCGGCGGCGGAGGGCGGCTTGTTGCTGGCGGGGAACAGATACTCAAACTCACTCAATATGTCCTCGACCCCTTCGCAGAGCTTGGCGCCTTTTTTGATCAGGTCATGACAGCCCTTGCTGCGGGGAGAATCGATGCGGCCTGGCACGGCGAAGACCTGGCGTCCGTACTCGTTGGCGAAGTTGGCGGTGATGAGAGCGCCGCTGGTGAGGTTGGCCTCGACCACGACGGTGCCGAGCGTCATACCGGCAACGAGGCGGTTGCGGATGGGGAAGGATTGTGTGTCGCCGGGGCGGTTGAAGGGGAATTGGGTAACCACGGCGCCGTTGGCTGCAATCTCCTCGAAGAGCCTCGCGTTTTCCGGAGGGGTAACCAGGTTGATGCCTGTCCCCAGGACGGCGATGGTGCGGCCCTTGGCGGCCAGGGCCCCCTGGTGCGCGGCCGAGTCAATGCCGCGGGCCCCGCCGCTCACAACCGTCACGCCCAGGTAAGCCAGTTGATAGCCCAGCTTCCGGGCGGTCTCGATTCCATAGTGGGTCGTCATCCGGCTCCCCACCAAGGCCACGGCGTTCTTGTCCTTGGGCAGCATCTGGCCTTTGACATAGAGCACCGGCGGCGGGTCATAAATCTGCCGCAGCAGCGCGGGGTATTCCTCGTCCTGCAGGGCGACCACCCGGCACCCGAAGTCGGCTATCCGCTTTAATTCCGCGTCGAGGTGGATTGTTTTTTCCCAGTTGGCCATGGCCTCGGCTATCTCCTGGCCGATGCCCCTGACCTGCAGCAACTGTTGGCGGGAGGCGCCCAGCACCGCCGAGGCCTCCCCGAAATGTTCGAGCAGCGCCCGCACCCGGACCGGGCCAATGCCTTCGATCAGGTTCAGCGCCACCAGTGCCTCGCGATTGTCCATGCCGCCATTAGTAGCCAAACCGGCGCCTCGCCGCAAGGGCACAGGGGCCCGGCCAGCCGTTTGCCTCGACAAAGGTTGCGACGAAGGTTGCGATTAAGCCAGGCGCCAGGGCGCAAGGGCCCGGCGGGGGCTTACAGCCCGGCCGAGGATGCGTGGATCAGCTCCAGGTCGTCCCCGGGTTCCGCTAGAAAGATAAGCTCGCCCTCGTCGTCACGGAGCATAATCCCGGCCTCCTGGCCGAAATAATCCTCGTAACCGCTGGAAAACTCACCCCCTTCGCCGTCGCTGACAAAGGCCACAGTGGCGGCTTCACCCTTGTATCGAACCCGGTCGCGGGCGTGGACTTTCTCGCCGGTCAGGTAGTGCGGCAGGTCGACATTCATAAGCGTCGTTCGTTCTGCGTTCCGCTTGCCGGCCTCAAGCCGGGCGATTGCCCGGCCTGAGGTCTGTGTCCCCATTTTACAGCCGCCATGCGCTGTTGAAAAGCGCGAGTTGGCCCGCGCGGGTCCAGGTCGTCCAGGAAAATGTCGTCGCCCCGGCCGCCACGGCTCATGACGTGAGACATCGCGTCCGCATACTGGATGCGCAATTTTCGGGCCATAGGTTCACCATAGCCACCCGCCCGGTCAGCGGTCAGCAAACATTACATTCTCGTTGACTGACCTTTAGACCCCTTTAAATCTCACCACACTGCCAGGACGGATCGCCAAACCCATCAGGATCAAAGCCCCGAGGTGGCCGCTCTCACTCGGCCGAGGCCACGGGGGACACGGGCGGCCACTGGACACCAGGCTGCAATGAGCCCTCCGCCAGCGCGGGCGAACGTGCCGAATGCACGCTCGCCCCTTCAAGCCTTATCGCCTGTCGGCCCCTAGTCACGTCGCGGCGGCGATTTAACGAGGAGCATGCGGCAATTAAAAAAGTTCAAAAAAACCGTTGACACCCTTCCGACATGTGGTAACATTACCTTACGTATGGACAGAAACGAGATTCTGCAGCGGCTGATTGAAACCGTCGTTGAAGTGCAAGAGTTGAGCGGGTGTGCGCCGTTGGAAATCAATGCACAAACCTGCCCCATCTACGATCTGGATGGGTTCGACAGCCTGCGAGGCGTGGAAGTAACTATTTTGTTGGCGGCAAAATTGAAGTGCCAGTTCAAAGCCGGAAAAGGCGACGTGAACGTGTTCGTTTCGAAAGACGGTCGTGGTGCCCTGCGGATCGAAGAGGCCGTCAATCGGCTAATGGAATTACAAAACTGAAACTTATTTCATGGACAAGATTCAACAAAAAAAAGCCGCCATCGCATCTAGGTTGACGCTGGCGCGGAAGCAGGCGGGGTTATCGCAAGGCCAAGTGGCCAAGATGCTGAATCTCCACCGGCCTTCAATCTCAGAATCAGAAGCCGGACGGAGGAATGTGACCGCGACCGAGATCGCGACATTGGCCGAGATTTATGGCGTCAGTGTTGACTGGTTGGCTTCTACTGACAGTGATTCCCCGGATGCGGCGCAAGACAGGATTCAACTGGCCGCGCGAGAATTGGCGAAACTGAAGCAACAAGATCTCGACAAAGTCCTCGGCCTTCTCAGTGCTCTAAAGAAAGCGGAGAATCAATGACATCTGACCGCAAACAGTTGGCACGCCACGCCCTGGGCGCGGCCCTTCAACTCCGAACTGGGAACGGGAAGAATCTCGTTGATCCCATTTGCGTCTACGACTTCGCCGAGTCACTCAGAATCGAGGTCCGCTTTGTGGATATATCGAGTTTGGAGGGCATGTATTCAGCCTGGCCTCGACCTGCGATCATTCTCGGCTCCGAACGGCCGGCTGGCCGACGGGCCTACTCTTGCGGGCATGAACTTGGACACCATCACTTTGGCCACGGCGCACGGGTCGATGAGCTCCGTCCCAGTGACGCTGATGCCCCGCCATTCGAACCGGAGGAATTCCTAGCGCAATCCTTCGCCGGTTTTCTTTTGATGCCAAAACTGGCCATATGCAACGCGTTCACCATTCGGGGCTGGAAACCCAATGCGCCGACACCTGAGCAGATTTATCGAATTTCAAACGTCTTTGGGGTAACCTATTCTGGCCTTATTTATCACATGGCAAGGGCTTTACGGCTCCTTGCCCATGCGAGGGCAGAGCAACTGCTCTCTGCGAAGTTACCAACCATTCGCGCCCAATTCATCACCGATCCAAAACGACAATTGGTTATGCTCGACGATTTCTGGAAAGGCCGGCCGATTGACTTAGAGGTGGGAGATCTAGTTCACGCCCCGTCAGGGATAGTTTGTGAAGGCGGCTGCCTGCTTCACATTGAACACACCGCCAGCCGGGAACTGTTCGAAGCATCGCAGCCGGGCCATGGTCGCTTCACTAATCCCCGAACTGGATGGGCTAGTTTCGCTCGTGTAAGCCGCCGTTTTTACGTCGGACGCAGCATATATCGCCATCTTGAAGAGGTAGCAGATGAGTACTCTCCCACCAATTAACCACTCCAATTTGTCCGTGGCCTGGGCCCAGGCCTTCCTGGCGGTAATGACGCCGGGATACACAGAGGTTACTCCCTTGATCGTCAGTGTCAGCGGCATTGACGGCAAGAAGATCGAGGAACACCCCGTCATCAGAAACACTCTCGACAGAGCGTTAACGCCCGGCCAACCCTCCTGCCACACCGTGGCAAACACGATTTTTCCTACGTCCCTTTGGAACCCGTCGCGGGAACGCGCGCTGCTCTACCAGCGCTATACCGAGCACGCTTGGCCGAGGGTCAAAAAGTGTCCCGCCAACAACCGGGGCACGTACTTTCAGCGCCTTATTGCCTTCGAGAATGGAGCGCAACCGGTGAACCAGTTGGAACACATAATCTCAACTTGGCAGGAGGGGAATCACCGTCACAGCGCTCTACAACTTTCCATTTTCGATCCACGCCACGATCACACGGATTGCCGGCAAATGGGGTTTCCGTGTCTCCATCAGGTGTGTTTCACGCCGCTCGGAGTGAATGGATGTCACGGACTTGCTGTCACAGGTTTCTACGCAACTCAGTACGTGTTCGAAAAAGCATACGGCAACTATCTCGGGCTTTGCAGACTGGGAGAGTTCGTCGCGCATGAGATCAAATTGCGCTTCGTACGTATGACTTGCATCGCCGCCTCGGCGCGCCTCGGTAAAACCGATAAATCGGACCTCGAGGCTCTTGCCGATGAGCTCCGGCGTACGTTAAACATAGAACCAGGAGCTTGAAATCCCATGGCGTTCTGGAGCAGCGAAAAAATCAAACAGGTTTCGTCAGAAATCAAACTCGTAGATCCGTTCGTTGAAACTGCGATAAAGCACGGCGCATACGAGCTTGGCCTTGGGCCTGAAGCATTTCTCACCTCCGATCCGACAGCCACAAAGCTAATCGTGAAGGATGGTGAGCAACTTGTGCTTCCGCCTGGCCAATTTGGACTTCTTTTGACGGAGGAAACAGTGACGATTCCAAGCAATGCAATCGGATTCATTTCGATCAAAGCAGGAATAAAGTTTTGCGGACTGGTGAACGTATCTGGTTTTCACGTTGACCCCGGATTTTCCGGCCGTTTGATGTTCTCGGTTTACAACGCCGGGAGCCACAATATTGTTCTCGAACGAAAACAAAGGCTGTTTCTCCTTTGGTTTGCTGACCTGGACCGACCAACGGAACCGTACTTTGGCGAACATAGCAACCAAGGTGGAATCTCTCCTAAAGACGTGATGCAAATTCAGGGCGACATCGCCTCGCCTGGACAACTTAAGAAGGACGTCCTGGAGTTGGAGCGAAGACTTGAAAGGGAAACGCAGCGCCTTGAGGGCAAGCTTGAGAACCTACGAGTGGTGTTTGCCGTTTCTTTGACTCTTGCGGCAGCTTGCCTTCTTGCAGTTCTCCGCGGTTGCTTCTCCTCTGGCGGCAACAAGGATACACCCGCCCGAGCACCCTCCTACACAACTCAGAGCAACCTGCCCGGTTCGTCACAGGGCGCTAAACCCATCAAATGATGCGCCGTGACATTGGAAAGCTGTTTGTTTTCGAGGGACCAGATGGCTGTGGCAAAACCACGCTATCTCGTGCCTTCGCCACATATTTGGAGTCCCGGGGATTGGTATGTGATTGGTTCTCGTTTCCGGGAACCGACCCCGGCACACTTGGAAAACACGTTTACGGCATCCATCACAACTCTCGGAGCTTAGGGCTAAACACAATAAACCCAACCAGCATTCAATTGTTACATATCGCTGCTCATGTGGACAGCATCGAAGGCCGGATTCTGCCAGCGTTAAAGCAAGGTCGCCATGTCATTTTGGACAGGTTTTGGTGGTCCACGCTGGTATACGGTACCGTCGCCGGCGCGAGCCCGAGCTCGCTCGAAGCTATGGTTGCCGTAGAGCTCTTGCATTGGGGCTCAGTCATCCCGAGCCATGTCTTTCTGCTTCGGCGCGAGACTCCGCATGGAGAAAACCTCACCCTAGACAAAATGGCTCTTGAAAAGGAGTATGCCAAGCTAGCAATTCGTGAGGCCCCCAAATATCCCGTAACGACCATCGCCAACGACGCCAGCACCTCTGACGCCCTGGAGAGCATTTTGAGTTCTGCAGACATCGGAAAGCAGGGTGCGGCGGCACCGGAGCAGAGGATCGCTTTCTGCGCGAACGACGACTCGCGGGCTCGCAACTATCAGGCTCTTTCAAAGCCGCCGACGGTCTTCTCCAAACTGGCCCCGGCAAAGCCAACCGTCGTTTACGACACCTACTGGCGGTTCGCGGCGGAGCGGCAGGCGATATTCTTTCGCAAACTGGCCGGGGCTGTTCCTCCATGGACGGCCGATCCTATCTTACGAGAATACAAATTCACAAATGCATATCGTGCCTCTGACCGTACCAGTCAGTATCTTATTTCACAAGTCATTTATGCAGGGGACCAGGCCGCAGATGAGATGTTCTTTCGCACGGTTCTCTTCAAGATGTTTAACCGTATCGCCACTTGGGAATTACTGCTGCGCACATTCGGACATATTACTTACCGGGATTACTCGTTCGCACGATATGACGCCACACTCAGCGCGGCCCTTGAGAAGGGGCAAGCCGTTTACTCCGCTGCCTATATTATGCCGTCCGGAACCTCCTCGTGTGGCAGCCGAAGAAAACATCGCATGCACTTGAGGCTAATCGAGCAAATGCTCAAGGATGAATTATTCGCCCGCCTCGCCGAGGCGCCCTCAATGGGAAAAGCCTTTGAGCTATTGAAGGCGTATCCGACTATAGGTGACTTCCTAGCGTATCAGTATGTCACAGACCTAAATTACAGCACTCTGCTGAATTTCAGCGAAATGGAGTTTGTGGTCCCCGGCCCCGGAGCGCGCGACGGTATTCGGAAGTGCTTTTCTGATTTGGGCGGCCTGAATGAATGCGACATAATTAAGCTGATTACAGATCGACAGCAAATTGAGTTCGAAAAGCGCGGTGAGCACTTCAAGTCTCTTTGGGGGCGACCGCTTCAACTTATTGATTGTCAGAATCTTTTCTGCGAAGTGGACAAGTACTCTCGCGTAAAGCATCCAGAATGTGCTGGCAGAACTGGAAGGCTTAAGATAAAGCAGAAATATCGAGTCACGCCGGAAGCAATTTCATTTTGGTACCCACCGAAATGGGGTCTGAACGAGAACATTGAAAAAGGAGGGCTGCTTGTTTGAAGTGTTTCAAAGCCGAACGGCCAATGATGCCTGGCAAGCTGTGGCGGCGGCGATGATCGCCGGTCGAGGCGTTTGCACCCAGAGCAGCCGCCGCGGCTCAACACATGAGATCCTTCATGCAGCCATTTCGGTCAGCGATCCTCGTGAGCGTTGGACAGTGTCGCGCAACCCGCCAATGAACGTTGCTTTTGCGCTGGCCGATGTCATTTGGATCCTTGGCGGCCGGAATGATTCCGCATTTCTGAATTATTACAACAACGGTTTACCCAAGTACTGTGGAGGCGGTCCCACCTACCACGGTGCCTATGGGTATCGTCTCCGAAAGCACTTTGGCACTGACCAAGTAGCCCGCGCCTACGAAGTACTGCGCAGCAAGCCCGAAAGCCGACAGGTCGTGCTTCAAATCTGGGACAGCGAGGGAGACCTGCCAGCGGCCGATGGCACACCATCGTCTGAAGACGTTCCGTGCAACATCGTCGCGATGCTCAAGGTTAGAAACCAAAGGTTGGAATGGACCCAAATCATGCGCAGCAACGATGTTTTTCGTGGATTGCCGTACAATTTTGTCCAGTTCACTACCATACAGGAAATCGTTGCCGGCTGGCTTGGTGTGAAAGTTGGAACATACAACCATATAAGCGACAGCCTACACGTATATCATAGGGATCTCCAGCAAATCAAATCTTCTCGACCGGTTTCTATCGAGCCCAATCCAGATTCACTTGCACTTACCAAAGCCGATTTCGATTTGGTCTTTGGCGAATTGGAAGCGCATGCTAATGCGGTAACCGAGCACGCCGTTACGGCCGAAGCCCTCGTGCAACGAGTTATGAAATGCACCTTGCCGGAGGCATACCGAAATGTTCTCTGCGTGCTGTGCGCGGAGGGTGCCCGTCGGCGGAAGAATACTGATCGACTTGATGAGATCATGGCGCTCTGCACCAATCCAACATATACCCAGCTCTACGACAGATGGTGCTCCCGTTTTCGTCCTTCAAACGAGAGAGACAGGCAGTAAGCATCGCGAGTTGTGGTGGCGGCCAGCTACGTGCCGCAGTGCGCGGATCAGCCGGCGATCTCCCTTGCCCGGCTGCCGACCGGACGGAAGGGGGAGGCCAAGAAACGCGAAACGTAAAGGGGTCAATAAAGAAAGTAACAGTTTAGCTCGGAGTCCGCGCAAGGTGGTTGGTTGCCGTCGCTACGGCGGTCGCGCCCTGCCTTTCAAAGGCTTGCGATAGAGAGCCACTTGGGCTTGGGCCGTGTCCTTGGTGAAGAAGTCCAAGAAGAACTCGTGCGGCTTGCGGCCCTAAAGGGGTCGTAAAGCGGTCGGTCAACGAGAATAAAGGGGTCGTAAAGGGGTCAACGAGAATGTGATGTTTTGTTGACCGCTGACCGGGCGGGTGGCTATGGTGAACCTGTCGCGGGAAAATTGCGCATCCAGTACCCCGGCGCGATCTACACCGCGCCCGGATACTCCAGTCGAGGCTTGCGCGGCATGACAAGGAATATGCCACGGTTGCTTGGGCGTGGCTAGAGTCCTCGAAGTTCAAAACATGTGTGGGCCACCGGGCGCAGTTGCTGGCGGCGCATCCGATTGGAAGGCACCTGTCGGCGCGCTGGCAGAACCATCAACCCCCGCCCCTCCAGCCTGACCAATAGCGACCGGGTGGCCATGTCCTGGATTTAGCCCTTGGGGTCGCACCATTGGCAGCGCCGGCACAACTCCTGGGAACGCTGGCGGCGGCTCCACTCCGGGTGTTCCTGTATCAGTTGCCGGATGCCCTCGGTTTGTTGCGGTCCCAGGAGTCGGCCTTGCACTTTGGCGATCATGCCCCCACCGTGCCACAGGACCGATCTGGAGCTCACCGCGAAAAATCAAGGTTTTCTGCTTGCCTTTGGCCTCGGAGACCCGCATTCCTTGTTGTTAATGGGGACGGCTTGCGTCCCCGGAATTTTTTTTCGCTCAGATTAGCACGGTTGGCAACGGGAGCGATGGCGCCTTCAATCCGGCGGCAAGCACGGTTATCAACATGGCCGACCACCAAGAGGGCATTTACAACCAAGAAAACTATGTCCGACCTATTGTTGAGCCGCCGCACCGTCATCAAGACGGCTGCCATTGTTACCACCGGGGGCCTGCTGAGCTCCCGACTGTGGGCGCAGAAAACCACGCCCGCGGCCAGACCGCAGGCGGGTGCCGGGGCAGTCGGCGCGCCTGTTTACTCGCTCTTGAAAGCGGTCGTCGAAACCACAGCCGGCAAGGTGCGAGGCTATTCCTTGAATGGCACTGATATCTTCAAAGGTATTCCCTACGGCGCCCCCACGGGCGGGGCGCGTCGTTTTCTGGCGCCAGTCAAGCCCCAACCCTGGCCGGGCGTGCGCAGTTGCCTGTCCTATGGCCACGCCTGCCCACAGCTCTCGGGCGGCATCTCGGGTGGCGACAACCAAACGCAGGGAGATGAGGATAAGTTCCTGCTCTATCGTTCCTTCGGCCCGCAAGGGATGGGGGAGGACTGTCTGCGGCTGAACGTCTGGACGCCCGCCGCCAATACAAACCGAAAACTTCCGGTCATGGTGTATATGCATGGCGGCGGTTACGTCGCCGGCTGTAGCAACGATCTGCTCTCCTACGACGGGGAGAACCTGGCGCGCCGCCATGACGTGGTAGTGGTCACCCCCAACCACCGGCTGAACATCTTCGGCTTTTTGGCCCTGGGGGAATTGGGCGGTGAAAAATACGCCGATTCGGCGAATATCTGCATGCTCGATCTCGTGGCCGTGCTCGAATGGGTGCGGGAGAATATTTCCAACTTCGGCGGGGACCCAGGCAAAGTGATGATCTACGGGCAATCCGGGGGAGGTGGGAAAGTCAGCACGCTCATGGCGATGCCCGCGGCCCAAGGTCTCTTCCACAAGGCCGCCGTCCAGAGCGGCGCCATGGACAGGCGCGGTAACAGCAGGGTACCGGACAGCAAGCTGGCGCTCGCGCTGCTCGATGAGCTGGGCCTCGCCCACACGAATATTGACGGGCTGCAACAGGTGTCCGCCGACCGGCTCATTGCGGCGTACCGAGCGGCGACCCAAAAGCCCGGCGCTCCGAGACTCGGGGGCTTCGGGCCGACGGTGGATGGACGGGTCGTCCCCGCCGCGCACTGGGGCGAGACGGCCCCGGCCATCTCGGCGAATGTACCCATGATCATCGGCAGTAATCAGAACGAGTTTGTGAACGCCGTGGACAATCCGAACGGCGCGCAGATGACCGATGCGGAACTGATGGCGAGGCTCACCGAACGCTACCACAGCAAGGCGGCGCCGATTGCCGAAGCGTATCGCAAGGAATACCCACGGGAGAGTCCGTTTGGCATCTGGGCCGCGGTGGCCGCCTCGGATACGCGGCGCAACGCTCTGACGCAGGCCGAAAAGAAAGCGGCACTTGGCGCCGCGCCGGCGTTCGAATATATCTACGCTTGGCGCACGCCCGCACTCGAAGGACGACCCGGCACGTTTCACAGTGCCGAAATCTCGATGGTTTTCGACAACGCCGACAAGTGCGTCAATTACTCCGGACTGACGCCGGAGGGGTTGAAAATGTCCACCAATATGAGCCGTGCGTGGGCGAATTTTGCGCGCACCGGAAACCCGAACCACCGCGGCATCCCCAATTGGCCGGCGTTTGAAAAGAGCAAGCGTTCCACCATGGTTTTCAACACGCCTTGCATGGTTAAGGATGACCCGGAAGGGCCGGGGCTGCGCCTATTAGAAGGCTAACGAGATCAGTCACGCGGAGGGCCAGATGAAAAATGTTTCTTCATTCTTCTTCAGTCGCCATTTCTCATTCGCCCTTCCACCCCGCCCGCCGACCTCCACAAGAATCAGATTTCCTCTCAGTTTGGCCGCGGCGGCGCTGGCGATGGGAACCCTGTTTGGGGGAGGAATCACCCGCGCGGCCGCGCCGGCAGTTCCCGCGGCTGCGACTACCAGCGCGGCGCCCATCGATCGTCACGCACTGGTGAGGCGGCACGACATCACCTGGAATGATCCCGCCAAGCACCTGCCCCTGGGGAACGGCGAATTCAGCTTCGGCGCCGATGGCACCGGGCTGCAGACCTTCGCCGGCAACAGCATGTCCCACTGGGGCTGGCACTCCTTCCCGCTGCCCGAAGGCTGGACAGCAGATCGTGTGCCTTCGACGGGCACTTTTCAGAAGGGGCGCAACACCGGCCCCGACAATACTTACCCTCCCGGCACCGATGCCATTCGCTCCTGGATGTCCGTCAATCCCCACATCATGAACCTGGGCCGCCTGCGCCTGATGCGCAGTGACGGACGTGTCCTCGCGCCCGGCGAGATCACCGGTCTGAAGCGATCCCTGGACCTGTGGAGCGGCGTGCAAACGTCGCACTATCAGATCGACGGCCACGAGGTGAACGTCGAAACGTGTGTGCATCCCAGCGTGGATATGGTGGCGGTGTGCATCGAGTCGCCGCTGGTGGGGCGCGGTGAGCTGGAGGTCGCGCTGGACTTCGCCTATCCCTCGATGAACAACGGGGCGTGGGTGGGCGACTTCAACCGGACGACCGGCCATAGCACCGCCGGGACGCGCCGGGGCGACCGGCGCGTGGATCTTGTGCGCAAGGTCGATGCGGTCACCTATCACGCCGCGCTGATGGCCGGCGAGGGGGGCTCCATTCGTCTGCCGTCGTCAGCGGAGGCGCCTCAACAGACCCATGATGTCTGGACGGTATCGGCCCGCGGGTCAAAAACGCTGTCGTTCGTCTGCGCCTATTCGCCATATCCGCTGCCGCGCGTCCTGCCATCCGGCGCCGAGACCAAGACCGCCAGTGCCGTTCGCTGGGAGACCTTTTGGAAAAGCGGCGGCGCCATCGATCTTTCCGGCAGCAGCGATGCACGCTGGAAGGAGATGGAGCGCCGCATCGTGCTGTCGCAGTACCTGATGGCGGCGATGTCCGCCGGTAGCTGGCCATCTTCCGAGAACGGCCTTGTGGGCATCGACCCCTGGCACGGCCGGTTCCACATGGAGATGGTGTGGTGGCACCTGGCCCACTATGCCCTCTGGGATCGCTGGGAAATGGCCGACAAAGCCCTTGCCTGCTACCAGCGCTTTACGCCGGTGGCGCGGGATCTGGCCACGCAGCTCGGCTACAAGGGTTTGAAATGGGGCAAATCCGTGGGCCCCGACGGGCGTACCGCACCGTGGGTTGGCAACCAGGTCCTCCTGTGGAAGCAACCGCATCCGATCTTCTTTGCCGAACTGGACTATCGCCTGCATCCCACCCGGGCCACGCTCGAGAAGTGGGCCGACATTGTGCAGGGCACCGCGGAAAACATGGCCGACTATCCCACCAAGGATGAGAAGACCGGCATCTACCACCTGGCTTTCGTCATGCCGCCCAGCGAACGGGGCACCACCAGCGATACCGTGTTCGATCTCGCGTATTGGCGCTGGGGGCTGGACAAGGCCCAGGAATGGCGGCAACGAGCGGGGCTGGCGCGGGTGCCGCAATGGGACCAGGTGCGCCGCAATCTGGCGCCGCTGTCGGTGGCCAATGGTCTCTTCATCCATACGGCAGAGTGGAACGACACCTATACCAAACGCGCCTGGGAGCATCCCGATCCGATTGGAGTCCTTGGCATGCTGCCGCCCATAGACGGCGTGGATGCCCAGATTGCCAAACGCACCGTCAGCGCGGTTTGGTCGATTTGGGACTGGAACCGTTGCTGGGGTTGGGATTTTCCATGGATCGCGATGGCTGCGGCGCGCACCGGCCAGCCGCAGGTCGCGGTGGATGCCCTGCTGAAAGATTGTGCGAAGAACAATTATTCGACGGATGGAATGTGCGGTGGTTGGTACCTGCCCGGCAACGGCGGCCTTCTCTACGCGGCGGCGATGATGGCCGCGGGATGGGATGGCTCGCCAGAGCAAAATGCCCCCGGGTTTCCCAACGATGGAAGCTGGGAGGTGAAATGGGAAGGATTGAAAAAGGCTCCGTGAAACGAACGAGCCGGAAATATAATCAAATATGAAACTTGGAACCACCATACGCTCATACGGCCGGTTAGGCGCCGCAGTCCTGGCCGGTCTTGGCCTTGCCCTTTTCAGCGCTCAAGCACCGGTGCGAGGGGCTCCAAACCCGATGCCGCACATTATCACCACAAACGGACGCCATGCGTTCATGGTGGACGGCGCCCCGTACCTCATGCTGGGCGCGCAGGCCCACAATTCCAGCGCGTGGCCGGGTACGCTCCCAAAAGTGTGGGCGGCCATAGATGATCTCCACGCGAACACGCTGGAAATCCCCGTTTACTGGGAGCAATTCGAGCCTGAAGAGGGCAAATTCGACCCCTCGATTGTTGACTTGATGATCAAAGGCGCGCGCCAACACAACGTGCGCCTGGTTTTCCTTTGGTTTGGCACTTGGAAGAACGCCGCCGGCCACTACATTCCGCTCTGGGCCAAAAGCCGCCCGGAGCTATACACCCACATCACAGGCACTCGTGGGCTGGCTGATTCTCCGTCGCCCCTAGCGGAAGCATGCATGAAGGCGGACATGAAAGCGTTCGCTGCCCTGATGCGCCACATCAAATCTGTGGACCCGGTCCACACCGTGATCATGATCCAGGTTGAAAATGAGCCGGGAGCTGGCGGCACCATCCGCGACTATTCCCCGGAAGCCGAAAAGGTGTTTGCCGCACCGGTGCCGGCGGAGTTCTTGAAGGCGCTGGGCGGCAGAAACGGGGCCAAAAGCGACAGCGGCAACTGGCGGGAGGTTTTCGGGGACGACGCCGATGAGTATTTTTGCGCCTACTGCACGGCCCATTACATCGGCCAGGTGGCCGCGGCCGGCAAGGCCGAATACCCCTTGCCCATGTACGTTAATGTCGCGTTGCGCCCTCCCTTCGGCAATCCCCGCCCCCCCATCTACGAAAGCGGTGGCGCGACCGACAACGTGCTGGACATCTGGAAGACCGCCGCTCCGGCCATTGATCTTCTCTGCCCCGACATCTACATGAATGACACCGCCAGTTATCTCGCGGTGATGGATCATTATTCGCGGCCCGATAACGCCTTGTTTATCCCGGAAACCCGCGGAACCGGCGCCGGTTCCCGCATGTGCTTTGCCGCGCTCGGGCACGGAGCCATTGGCTGGTCGCCTTTCGGCTTTGACTACGCCCGCGAAACGCCAGACTCAATCGCGCCGGTCGGCATGAACTATCGGATGCTTGAACCCATCATGCGCGAGGTAGCGAAGCTTAATTTCGAGGGCAAAGTCAAAGCGATTCAAGAGGAGCCGGGGCAAGGCGCTGTAACTCTCGATTTTGGCGCTTGGAGCGCCGTCATCAACTGGGCCTCCTCGGGTGGCGGACGCGGTGGACGCGGCGCCAGGGCGGCAGCAACGACCAACGCCGCAACCGCCGCGCCATCACCGATGGGGCGCGCGCTGGTTGCCCAGATTTCCAAAAACCAATTCTTCGTCACTGCTGCCTATTGCACTGTGGAATTCAAGGCGGCGTCCGGCGGACACCGCGACTTTCTCCGCGTCCAGGAAGCCGAGCCTCTGGATCGTGAGCCCGACACTTCACGAAACGGGAAACACTACTCGCCCGCCTCTGCCTTCCGCGTTATGCGCATCCTGAACGGAGACGAAACCGACCATTCCCTGCCCTTCGGCTCCGTCCCGGAGACGCTGCGTATTACCTTGGGCACATATTGATTCGCGACCAAATCAGTTCAAAACGGCCTTCCGAAACGGTAAACATCATCGCGGCGGCGTAAGGCAACCCGCCGTTGCCGGGCGGATAAGGACAAGGCCCACCCGCCGGCACCCAGCCCAGGCCAGCGTGGCGGAACTCGCGCTTTCCTTCGCCTTTCAGTCCGAGGCGGGTGGCACCCCGGTCGAGTTGGCGAAGTTTCTTCCCTGCTCTCATCCGGTCAGTCAGCCGCTCGGCAAGAACTTGGCCTTGTCTCGCGGGGACACGGACGCGATGGAGTTTGGCAATGGCGTCCCTTTTAGACTTAGATAAATCGCACGTACAATCTAGATCGCGCCGGGGTGCTGGATGCGCAATTTTCCCGCCATAGGTTCACCATAGCCACCCGCCCGGTCAGCGGTCGACAAAACATTACATTCTCGCTGCCCCCTCTACGCAGCACACCAACCAACCACCACGCCAGCCATGCCAAACGGTGTGGCTGGCGGTTGTAGGTCAAGGAGTGAACTCAACACGATAGAACGCAAATTGGGGCTCTTTTCCCAAATCGTCAAAGGTGTCCACCACTTGCATCAGGCCGGAGCCGGGGGCAACGATGTTCGCACTTATGGACACCCAGTGCGCCAAATCGAGCGAACGTTCCACCGAATACGAGTAGTTTGGCACGCCAAGGACATTCAAGGTCACGCTTGTGGCACTGACGACCGCATTTATGGGGGGGCCAGGGAGGTTGCCGCTGCTCACCGTAACGAACACGGTTCCCATCTTTGTATCCCCTTGAGAATCCTCCACCATGTACTGAAAGCTGTCGTTGGCATTTGGCGTGACGCTGTTCGTGTAGAAAATGAAGTTGGCGTTGGTCAGGAGCGTCACACCGTTCGTGCTGAGGAGATTGTAGCCGTCCGTGCCTATGCCGACCAGAGAAACCGAGCCGCAACAGGCCACATTGGTCAAGAGGTCGCTGATTCTAACGATCAAAGGAGTGTTTGGAGAACGGTTGTATGCAGCTATGCCCGCCACGAGGAAGCTATATGGATAGGCCGGATAGTCCATCCAAATGGGCGTGCTCCATCCGGCGGCACATGACGGGTAGTAAATGGTGAAAGCTGAAGTCGTCTCGTAGAACACCGCTGGGCCGAAAAGTAAAGGTGCGCTCCCCTGAAAATAGGCGCTGGTCAGGTTGGAGCACCAAGCGAAGGCATAATCCCCAATGGAGATGACGCTGTTTGGAATGGTGACGCTGGTCAGGTCTGGGCAGACTTGAAACGCACTGCCCCCGATGTTGGTAACGCTATTGGGGACGGTGATGCGGGTCAGGGCCGAGCAGTGATCGAACGCATTGTCCCCTATGGAGGTGACGCTGCTGGGAATGTTGACGTTGGTCAGGCTGGCGCACAAAGCGAACGCCATCTCCCCGATGCTGGTTACGCCGTTGGGGATGGTGACGCTGGCGAGGTTGCTGCAACCCAGGAACACCAACCGCCCGATGGAAGTGATGCCGCTGGGAATCGTGACGCTGGTGAGGCCCGTGCAGTAGTCGAACGCCCCATCCCCGATGGAGGTGACGCTGGTGGGAATGGTAATGTTAGTCAGGCCTGAGCAGTAAGAGAACGCATAGTCCCCGACGTTGGTGACGCTACTGGGAATGGTGACGCCGGTCAGGCCAGAGCACCATTGGAACGTGCCGTTCCCGACGGAGGTAACGCGGGTGGGAATGATATAGGCTCCAGTGAGACCCCCGGGAAACTGGATGAGCAGGGACTGGCTCTTGTCGAACAGCACGCCATTCAGGCTGCTGTAGAAGGCGTTTCCAGAGGCCACGGCGATTACGTTGAGTGTAGAGCAGTAAGAGAACGCCTCGTACCCGATGCTGGTGACGCTGGCGGGAATGGTGACGCTGGTCAGGCTAGAGCAGGAATTGAACACCCCATTCCCAATCGAGGTGACACTGTTTCCAATGGTGACGTTGGTCAGGCCAGAGCAGCCATTGAACGCCCCATCCCCGATGGATGTGACACTGTTGGGAATAGTGACGCTGGTCATGCCTGAGCAGTAGTAGAACGCATTGGGCCCGATGCTCGTTACACTGCCATTCAGCCCAGCTATTGAGGAGGGAATGTTGACAACACCGCCTGGAGGGCCGTATTGGGAAATGTCGAATGACGTGATGCTGATGGCGTTCCCGCCCACGCTGTAACTGAAGCCATTCCAACTGCCGTATGTTTGGCCACAACAAAGGCCAGGCAGATAGACCGATAAGGCAAGCAGCAGAGTCCCGAGATTATTGATGGCGCAAACCCGGTCCCTCTTCCTCGAACGGTCAATATCGCTCATAAGAGTATCTTTCCATAAACCTGAAGCGTCAACACCCAGCGGCCTGTTCCAGTTTCTGAGTCAGCGCCCTCAATTCTTCTTCCGCCTCCCGCCACTAGAATTGCCGTACCGATTACCAGCGCCAATTGTCGATTTAAGCCAGCCATACCGTTCACTCATTTCCTCCCAATCCAACGCTCCACGCTCCGGACGATGGGCACTACTCCCGGCTGGATTGGAGCTTTTGTTTGATGCGCTCGCGAGCCTCCGGTGAGAGCCCCTGAGGCGCCTCCCGGCTCTCGTGTTCCTCGCATCCGCGGACGGCGGAGCGCAAGAACTTCAACTGTCGTCCATAGCGGCGGCACCATTTGCACAGGAAAAGGTGCAGTCGAAGCCCGAGCTTCTCGGAAAATGAAAGTCTCCGATCCATGGCCTCGGACTGAAGGCGCGTCGCTCGCTTGCACGTCGGCGAGAGGGCGCCCAGAGCGCCGACAGCTTGTCTCAACCATCTCATGGAGCTTCTCCCCCTTTTCCGAACCAATTGGTTTCCAGGCATCGACGCAAGGCCATCCGCGCCCGATGCAACATGACCCAGAGGTTGTTCTCCGAGATGTTCAGCATCCGGCAGATCCCTTTGCCGTCGAGGCCGTCCACCTCGCGCAGGTTGAAAACGGCGGCGACATTTTTCGGCAGCTTGCCGGAGCAGTCGCGGTAGGCCTGCCAGAACTCTTCGTTGTCGAGACTCGCGCCGGGATTGGGCCATTCCTGGGGCCCCAGTTCGTGAATCCAGGCGCCCTGGAACGCGCCTTCCGCCACGAAGCGGCCGCGCTCTTCGTCCGCGTAGAATTCCAGGTCGGTGAACGGGGTCTCCCGGCTCGCTCTGCGGTAGTGGTCGCAAATCTTGTTCTTCAGGATGCCGACCAGCCAACTCTTCTCTGCTGAGCGGCCCGCGAAGGCCTGGCCGCCCTTGAGCGCCGCCAAAAAGGTCTCCTGCACCACATCCTCGGCGTGGGCGGGGTCCCGCAGGCGCATCATCGCGCACTTGAAGAGAAAATCGCCGTACAACTCCACCCACCGCTCCGGGTCTGACAGGCCGGGCGTCCCCTTCGCCCTTTCCGTCGGCAACGCCCGAGTCGTGGTTGGCTCATCGTCGGTTTCCACGCGCAAAGTTTAGCTGTTTACGCGCAAAAGGCAAACCCTCGCCGCCACCGCCGCCTGCCATCGCCGAATTGAAATCGAATATTCCCTTTCCCGTGTAAGGTTTCAGCGGGACACTCGACTGATAGTTGTGGCGCCGGAGCAAAATCCCGGCGCGAAGAGTCTCAAACGTGAGTTGAAGCGAATCAGTCAAAAGCGTATGTTCTGGATCAAGATTGCAGGAATTGCGACAGCGGTGTTGTTGGCGGTGGGCATTGTGGCGGTGGTACGCCAAGGGCGCGCGCATCCGGCAGACATTTCAGCCTACGAGCCCGAACGCATGAAGGATTTCAAGAAACCTGAGCCGGCACAGTTGAGAAAGCAACTGTCCTCCGAGCAATTCGCGGTCACCCAACAGTGCGGCACGGAACCGCCGTTCCGTAATGCGTACTGGGACAATCATAAGCCAGGGATCTACGTGGACGTGGTCTCGGGCGAGCCGCTTTTCAGTTCGCTGGACAAGTTTGACTCCGGCACGGGCTGGCCGAGCTTCACGCAGCCCCTCAAAGATACAGATGTCGTCGAGAAGAAAGACTTGGCTTTAGGCATGGAGCGAACGGAGGTGCGCTCGAAGATGGCGGATTCACATCTCGGACATGTGTTCAACGACGGACCGGGAGAAACGGGTTTGCGTTACTGCATCAATTCCGCGGCGCTGAGATTCATTCCCGTGGAAGAGATGGACCAGGCAGGGTATGGCCGGTATCTCGAACCGTTCGTGAAGGCGGGCTTGATCCAGGCCCCGACCCACGAGACGGCCGTCCTGGCGGGTGGCTGTTTCTGGGGCATGGAGGAAATCATTCGCAAAATCCCCGGGGTCATCAAGACGACGGTCGGTTACGCCGGCGGCGCCACGGCGGACCCGACCTACGAAGAGGTTTGCACCGGCCGCACGGGCCATGCCGAAGCGATTCAAGTGGTGTTCGATCCCGCCCGGCTGAGTTACGAGGCCTTGCTGGATTATTTTTTCCGCATGCACGATCCGACGACGCTCAACCGGCAGCACAACGACGTGGGCACGCAATATCGCTCGGCCATTTTCTACGCGAGCGAGGAACAGAAAAAGGCCGCCGAGCGGGTGAAGGCGCAGTGGGACAAGTCAGGCAAGTTCAATCGGCCGATCACGACGGAGATTGCGCCGGCAACGAAATTCTATCCGGCGGAGGAATACCACCAAAAGTACCTCGTGAAACATCCTGGGGGCTACACCTGCCACGTTTTGCGGGATTGAACGGGCTGTCACGTGGCCAATCGCCGATGAGATGTCTCGAACACAAGGCCGAAGCTGTCGCCGTCTGCGCCTACTGCGGGCGGGCGCTCTGCCCTGACTGCATCCAGTCCTCGATCGCGCCGCGAATGGTCTGCTCGAGCGCCTGCGCCGAGGCGTTGTCGCGCAACGAGCAAGCCATACAGACGATTCTCCAGCAGGGCGCGCAGAGCGCCAAGGCCAGCGCCTTCTACTGCTACCTTTGCGGGGGACTGTCCGCCGCTGCGGGCGTGGTCGCTTGGTTCATGCTCCCTTCACCCTTCCTGATGCTTTTCACCGGCGGGTGTGCTCTCGTCCTCACGGCGTCCGGCCTTTGGTACGGCAGGATTGCGCGCAGACAACCGCTCTCTGAGCTCACGCCAACCCGCCGCGTTTCAGTCAAGCACGCTGACTCCAGCAAAGTTGAACCTGCGACCGCTGGCGGGAGGTCACCCAAGGCCGATGTGCCGGTGGAGACAAGGCCATGACCTCGAGGCCGCTGGGTTTCACCACCAGAACGTGGGTGCTGGCTAGCGTCCTGCTCCTTGCGCTGGCGACTTGGTTTGCCCTGCACCAGCAGATCAACCGGTTTCTCGCAATCAACCTGCTGCTGCGCTCCGAGAGCCCGCACGAAGAGGTTTTCGAGGAGCTGGCAGCTCAACTGGCAGACCCAACTGAATTTCTGGAGCGGTGCCGGGCCACGGGAAAAGTTCCTCATCGACAGCTTGTGGCCGCCTTTCTGAGCAGAAAGGCTACGGAAAACCCAGGGTGGTTTGCCGGCGCTCAAGAACTCGTCCTGGAAGGTGCTGCCGATCCCGACATGTCAGTCCGGGAACTGGCGCTGGCTGCACTCCAATCACGTGCTGACCCGCGCCTCTTCGATTGTGCACGCGCTCAGTTGACCGACCTGGACCCCCTGGTGCGCCAACTGGGTCTGGATTACTTGCGCCGACTAGATGCCCGGAGGACCGTCCCCATCATCATGGAACTGCTCGACGATCTGGATCTCCGGGTCGCAGCCAGCGCGGAAGTGGCCCTGATGAACTGGACCGGCCAGGACTTCGGCGTGCGCACACACCTGGCCATTCCGCTGAGTGAAGGAGGACATCAACTGGACCCGGCCCGGGTGGACAAAATCCGCCGGGGAATCGAGCGACGGAAGGAATGGTGGCAATTGCACGCCAAGGAGTTTCCCCACACCCAATTCATATCGAGTCCGATGGAACCTGGTCTGTCGGCCAGCCCGCCGGTCCAGGATTTCACTCTGCCTGACTTGCAGGGCAAACCCGTCCGCCTCGCCGATTTCCGCGGCAAAACCGTTTTGCTGAATTTCTGGGCTACCTGGTGCACGGCCTGCATGGCGGAGATCCCCGACCTGGTTAGCCTCCAAAGGAAACTCGGCGACCACGTTGCCATTCTCGGGGTGGCCCTGGATGGTCTGCCCGACGAACATGGTCATCAGCCAGGGGAGGAAGGCCAAGGGCACGCCCACGCCGAACATCCCTCGCGGAAAGCGCTGCTCGACAAAGTCGCCCGTGCCGTGAAGACGCGTGGAATCAACTATCCCGTGTTGCTCGACCCGGAGGCCGCAGTGGGACGACGCTTCAACGGGGGCGAGCTACCCACCACGGTGGTCATTGATGCCCAAGGCCGCTTGCGCCGGCGATTTATAGGAGAGCGCAGCCTTGAGGTATTTGAAGCGATGATTGCACAGGTGGCCAAACCGCTCCCCCAAGCCGCCACCCAACAGTCGGCGCCGCAGCGGTGATACGCCGGTCTTCTCCAGGGCATCAGCCATTTCACCTTTAATCCTGCGAACACGCGTACCTGGCCGGCCGGTCCTTTGTGGATGGATCTCACAGGCGTCCCATAGCCTGATGGGCATTTGACGGAAAAAAAGCGTTGGCTTTCGATTGGTTCCGTAAAGGCGCGGATATGAAAAACAAAACCAAAAGCCGAAAGCCAACGAAGTCTATTGGGTTCTCAGTTATGTGCCGAAGGTGGATGCTTAACCGGCCCGCCCGGCAGATCACCCGCGCAGCGTCAAAACCGGGTGCGGGGCAAAAAAGCCAATTGGGCAGGATGTAGCGTATAGCATCTGGGTGTCTGGCCCGAGCGTTAGCGGCACCGCGGAACATGAGCGTCGCTACAGACGGAGTCCGCCCCATAAATCTGGTTTTCTCCCTCGATCGGTGCCTATTTGAGTAATCCACGATAAAACCGTCGAGCGAAGTTGGGAGCTCCGTAGTCAAAGAACTGCATGGGTGAACTGGTCATGACGAGGTTGGTGAGCGAAGCCCAGTGCAGCAAATCCGAAGAACTCTGAATCTCCCATGTTTGACCAATCGCGCTGAAAATAGAAAGCTCGCATGGCCCCCCCGCAAATCCAGGGGCTAAACACAGCCGCGCGGGAGGAGGTTCTAAGGCATCGCATTGCAGTATCGTCCCCCACTGCCCCACGGCTACAAACGTATTATTCCCGTAGGCCACACCAGTTAAATCAATGCCGGTGTGGGGGTCTCGTCGAATCCAATCAATCCCGTTAGTGGAGGTCAAAACTGTGCCGAAATCTCCCACAGCCACAAAGTTCCCCTGCCCGTACCGCACCGTCCGGGGATAAAACCAAGACTCAGACCCGGTGTTCGCCCAAGTCCAGTTTGCGCCATCAGTTGAGTCTTGAATGGCCAGACGCCCGACATCCACGAATATGCCGTTGCCGTACCCAATCCCGAACACCCAATTGGTGGTTCCATTGTTGTACGCGTCCCAGGTGACCCCATCGACGGAGGTTATCACATCGCCGTCGTAGCCGCCCACAACGACAAATCTGCCGTTCCCAAAAGCGATTCCTGAGATATCGTTAGTGTACCCGGAGTCATGAATGGACCACCCAATACCATCAGTCGAGGTCAGAAGGGTGCCGTTGTCCCCAACCGCAACAAGCACACCATTCCCATAGGCGACCTCCCGCAGACCCAAAGAAGTCCCAGAATCGCCGAGAACCCAATGAATGCCATCGGTTGAATTGACGATTGTGCCATTTTCTCCCACGCCAACGAAATTGCCATTGCCCCAGACGACGGCGGACAGGAGGTTGGTAGTGGTGCTGGCAGACTCAGACCAGTCCACCCCGTCTGGTGAGTGGAGAACCAACCCTCCCTCTCCCACCGCCACAAACGTACTGTTTCCGTATTCCACCGCGTACAAAATGCCAGGAATTCCTGAATTGATGAGCGCAGTCCAATTGGTCCCGTTGGTTGAGGTTAACATCACACCCGAGCCGACCGCTACGAAAGCACCATTCCCGTAGGCGATGCTCATCAAGTCATTGGTCGTGCCCGATGGACAAGTGGCCCAACTGACGGCGTCCGATGAAGTTTGGATCGTCCCTCCGTTCCCCACCGCGACAAACTCTCCGTTTCCGTAGGCGACACCCCAAAACGAATCCTGTGCGGTTGAACCGGTGCTCCAAGTCTGGCCATCTGGGGAAAGCCAGGCCCCGCTTCCTACCGCCACAAACATGTTGTCGGCGTAAGTTACGGACGAGGCCAGGCCAAAGGTGCCTACGGTACTCTCAGTCCAGCTTAGCCCGTCGGGCGAGGTTAAGGTGATCGACGCGCCCGACGGGTCTGTGCCATCTCCAACGGCTACAAAAGTCCCGTTGCCATAGGTCACAGCCCGCAGATAACCCCCAAACTGATCGTCCTGCACCGTCCACGTCCAATCGACTCCGTTCGTCGAGGACAAGACCGCGCAGCCGCTTTCACCTAATCCGACGGCGACGAATGTCCCATTGCCGAAGGCCACGGCCCACAGTGTCGCCACCCCCTCGGGACGAGCCTGCTCCGTCCAGGTGATGCCGTCTGGAGAAGTCACGACCACGCCAAAAGAGCCGTCAGTGTCAAAGGCATTACCACCACCAACTCCCACAAAGGTGGCGTTTCCATAGGCAATGCTCGAAACGTCATACACGGTGCCTGGATCCCGGCTGGTCCAGTTGTCGCCATCTGGAGAAGTCAGCATCACTCCTTTCCCACTGGCGACAAAGAGGCCATTGGCATAAGCAACCCCATCCAGGAGGCTCCCCTGGTATGGGTTCGGATAGCGCCAATGCCAACTGTCCAGCGGGTCACCAGCAGAGGCCGTCGGCCCCGATATTAGTGCCAACAGGCAGACTGCCCACCACGGTGTTTTCATAGTCCAAAGTGTCGTTTATGGAGCCTTACACCAAATCCAAGAGCATACTTCATGCCATCGCCTGAAATGTGCGAATCCCGCCACAACCGGAACTTATGGCGTCTTGTTGCGCGTGATTCTCACGCATAATGCGTGATTCTCACGCATCGGCTATCCGCCTCCGTCCAGTGACTCCAGGAAACAGAATTCCATTTTCTTTCACTTTGTTCTTGTACTCTTCTCCTCGATGTGTTAATCCCGAATTACAGTACCCGGGCCAAATCAAGATCATCGTGATCCGGGAAACGCGATGCGTCGAGTTGGCGAAGTGACTGGATCGTCACTGAGAGTCGATCAGATAGAACTGCTGACGATTCGTTATGGAGTACGGCAGGCTGAGACTGAAACGACCGGCGCTGTCGAACGTACTCGTGGCGATATGCGTCCAGTTGGTGATTGGCGTCGCCAGATTTGTCGAACCCAGAACGTAGAAAACACCATTGGCCAGACCGTTGGCGCCGCTAAGCACCACACTCCCCGCTGCTGGATTGGAACTGAGGCCGGTAATGGAGGCGCCCTTGCCATTGGGCGCGGAGGGGGTTCCGGTCACGACAAGCTGGACGGCGTTGCCGTTGGCGAAGGCTTGAGGGATGTGGGCAGCGTAACCCGAAGGCAACGACCCCAAAGAGAAGTTAAAAGTCCCGACCGCGGGATTGACTGCCTGGATGAGGGTGATCGTGGCCGGAGTGCTGGGGATGACCGGCAGGTCGGTGATATTGATCGTATTCAGCGTTGGGGTAAGGGCAGTGGTGAGATTGCCGCACACAACCGTCGGCCCTGTGCTGCCCAGGGCGAGGTTCAGCGTGGAATCATCAATCGTCAACTTGCCAAGAGGCGCTGTTACCGTGCCGATGGAACCGGAGACAGAGGTCAGGCTCAGGGCGCCGCCGTTGGTCACCACGATGGAGCTGTTTGCGGACCCGCTCGGCACAATCGTAACGGCTGAGACAGTGCCCCCGTCGATCCACAGGTTTCCGGCCGCCCAAGTTGACACGCCGCCGGCAACGGCCTGGCCCAGGGCAAGCTGGTCGTTGACCGTGACGACACCCTGGGACGGCACCTTGAGTATGCCGGTCACAGGGTGGTTGCCAGCCGCCGAGGACATTGCCCCGAGCAGCAGCGTGTTCACATTCAAAGTCCCCGCGCCCATGCTGAATAGCGCCGCCACGTAGCCGCCACCGGCGGCGTTATGCCCCTGGCCCAAGATGAGGGTGTCGATCATGATGTCAGAGGTCCCCTGGCTGACGTCCACCACCGCCGATTCCTGGACATTGAAGCCTCCGGTAAGCTGAGGAGTTAGGGGAATGCGTGAATCCGGGGCCTCGTACCGGCTGCTGTTGCCGTTAAGTGTACTGTCGGCAACGACAAACTCGGCCACGCGATTGGAGCTAGTCCCGCGGAGATAGAGCGATGAGCCGCTGGGGAAGGCGTGGGCATCGAACTCGAGAACCGAGGATTGGAGGGAGCCGTTCCGGCCGATGGTTATCGTATCGGCAAAGATGGCATTGCTTTGTCCCAGGAATAGAGCGGAAGGGTTGTCGCTATAGTTTCCATAGACATCTCCAACGACGAGGGCCGGGCCGGCGGTAGCGGCGTTGCCGGCGCCCTGGACGTTACCCGCTTGGGTGAGGGTGATAAGGTTCGTCGCGGCCAGGTGTAAAATCCCCGTGGCCCGGTTGTCGCTGAAAAGGTTCACCTGCCCCGGCGTCGGGCCGACTCCCTGGACTGCCACCATGAGACGGCCGACGGTAGCGTTGAATGTGCTGAGGCCCGACATATCGAGAGTGGCCCACAGACCTGCGGCGCCGGTATATGTGGCGCTGCCTTGCTGGACGCAGATCGCCGAGCCGGCGTTGGTGTTGATGACGGCCAGGGCGCCGCCCCCGCTGATGGTGTTGTAACAGGTGGTCTTGCCCAAGGATGGGTCGGTGTCCGTGCCCGCTTCGAGCATGATAGTGACGTTGGTGTTTTGAAGCGTGAGCGTCACGCCGGGGTTAATGACGGTGTTGTGGTAGGCAAAGTTGGGGGAGGTGTTGGTCGCGACAAACCACAATCCGGCCGCGGTCAGATTGGTGTCCACGATGTTGTCGGCGTTGGCTGCGCCCGGCGCGGAGGACTCGCCGGTGTTGTCAAAATAGACCGTCTCGCCCGCAACCGGAACGGAAGGCAATTGCCAATTGGCAGGGTCGGACCAGTTGATGCTACCCGTGGCGGGGTCAGGGCCGTTCCAATGGAGCGACCCCCGAGCGCCGGCGGGACCGCTCAGGACCGTCAGCATGACCGCAGTGTGGTCGGGGCTTTCACTGATGGCGCCGGTGTACTTCGGACTGGCCTGGGGAAAGCTCCCGAGCAGGAAATTGAAGTGATCGCCACCGAGCGTCATGGGGGTAGCGGACTGGATGAGGGTCAAGGTCTTCGGATATTGTGAGGCCACGATCGGGGGCAAGGAGACGATGTTGATCTTGTTGCTGGTGTTGATCACGCCGTCCACGTTGAGACTGCCAACGTCCATGCCGTCGCCGCCGGCCGCGAGGCCGACGCCGAGGGTGGCGTTCGTGAGATTCAGAGTGGTCAATGGGGCCGCCGGGGTGCCGACCGGGTTGGTGAACGTCAAGGAGCCGCCGTTGACAATAATGGTGCTGACGGCGCTATTGGTGCCGGGCACGATGGTATTCGCGAAAACGGCGCCCCCGTCGATATCGAGCGTGCCGGCGGGCAGGACGGACGGCGCCGAAGGTGATCCGGCGGCAAAAGCGAGATTGAGGGTGCCGGTCACGATCAGCTCTGCGGCGCCATTCAGATTCACTGTCCCCACGCCATAGTCGTAAAGACTAGTGCCAATGGCGTTGTTATAGCTCACGTTCAGCGTGTTCGCCTGGATTGTTCCCGCGCCGAAGGTCAGCGTGCCGGAAACGGCGTTGGCGTAGGTGATATTGTCCCAGACGGTCGGGGAATTGGCGATCGTCAGCGTATCCACCAGCGCATTGACATAACCGCCGGTGAAATCACAAAGGCCGGAGCCGGTAAAGTTCCCCACCCCGGTGCTGAGGGGATTGTTGACTGCATCTCCGATCGTCCAGCTCGCCACCGCGCTGGCACCGCCGCCGGCGCCGCGAAAGTAGGCCCACGGGCCGGAGAGGACAGTCGGATTGGAATTGGTCAGGGGGGGATTGAACCGGATGGCGCCGCCGGCCAGTTGGCGTGCTACGGCAATCGAAGCGGCATTGATAGTGTTGGTCTCGCCCAGATATAAGATCGAGCCGATGTTCCCAGCCTGTGCCTCAGCATCGCCAATCTCAAGGGCCACCGGCGCGGAGTCACTATCATCGGCCTGGGATGAGGAGGCGGTGATCGTGTTGGTTTGGGCCAGATAGACCACGCCGGCCGGCTGCGCGACAGTGCCTGCGCCGACCAGGAAGTTCAGGACGCTGGCATCGAAGGTGTTCAGCGCGGACATGTCCAGCACGGCTTCGGCGGCGCTGCCAGGGGTGCTGTCGCCCAGCCCGACATAGAGATTGGAATTGACGGTCAGGACACCTGGACCACTGATCGTGACGTTGACGGTGGTGTTGCCGTAATCGAGGCCCGGGCTGCCGACAACGAGACCGAGGCCGCCCGCACCGGCGAGGAGGGTGGCGCCGTTGGTGATGAATGTGTTTTGGTAAGTCCCGTTTGTGTTGATGTAAAATAGACCCGGAGTGCTGACCGCGCCGTCGACGACGTTATTGACGTTGGCGGCAAGGAGCGCCTCAGGGCCGCCTCCTGCGCGGGAAAGAGCCGAGGAGGCGGTAGAGCCGCCGGCCAGGAAGTAGGCGGGAGAGGCCGAGCCAGGTTCGGCGCCGGCGGACCAGTTCTTGCCATCGGACCAATTGGGATTTTGTTGGCTGGCAAAGCCAGCGCCGGTCCAGGCGTTGGGCACATTAGGGCTCTGGGTCAGGACCAGCAGCACCGAGGAGGGAGTGGTCTCGAGATGTCCGGCGTAACCCGCCGGCAGACCTTTCAGAACGAAGCCCGAGACGCCGCCGTTGAAGGTTCCGACGTTAGAGATGGGGCTGGCCGATGAGATTAGGGTGACGACGGGTTGCAGGCCGGCCAGCGGCGGCAACGAGAGAATATTGAGGAGAACCCCCTTGGTATTGCTGCTGGTCGTCAACTGGGCCGCAACGATGGTCCCGCTCAGACTACTCACGGCCAGGTTCAACGTTGAATCGGCGAGGGTTATGCTGCCGATGGGGGCAGAGGCGGAGCCGATATTGGCTACGGTGACGGTGGCGTTGGAGAAGGTGATCTGGCTGGCGGATTGGCCGCCGTCCGCGATGCCATAAGCGCCGTTGGCTACGTTGAGGCTGCCGCCGCTGACGTTCAGGTCGCCCGTGGCAGTCGCCGTCGGCGAATTGCCCAAGGCGACCCCGAGTGAGACCTGATTGGAATTGACGATCACGGCGCCGGAATTGACGTTGAGTATGCCCGTTACCGGCCGGTTACCGCTGGCGGATGACATAACGCCGAGCTGGAGGGTGTTCACATTCAAAGTCCCCGCGCCCATGCTGAATAGCGCCGCCACGTAGCCGCCACCCGCTCCTCCATACCCCTTGCCCACGATGAGACTATCGATCATCATGTCGCAAGTTCCTGCACTCAAGTCCACCACCGCCGATTCCCCGACATTGAACCCACCGGTCAGTTGAGGCGTCACGGGGATGCGCGGGTCGGGAGCTTCATACTGGCTGCTGTTGCCATTGAGGGTAGAGTCGGCGATGACAAACTCGGCCACCCGCTCGGAGGTCTCGCCGCGAAGGTAAAGGGCTAAGTCGGTCGGGAAGGCGTTGGTATTGAACTCGAAAACCGCAGACTGAAGGGAGCCGTTCCTGCCAATGGTGATGGTGTCGGCAAAGATGGCGTTGCTCTGTCCCAAATCCAACGCGGAGGGGCTGTCGCTGTAGCTGGCATAAACGTCGCCGACGACGAGGGCCGGGCCGGCGGCAGCGGCGTTGCCGGCGCCCTGAATGTTTCCGGGCTGCGTCAAGGCGATCACGTTGGTCTGAGCGAGGTAGAGACGTCCCGTGGCCCGCTCATCGTCGAAAAGGTCCACCTGCCCGGGGCTGGCGCCGACTCCCTCAACCGCCACCATCAGCCGGCCCACCGTGGCTTGAAAGGTGTTGAGGCCCGACATATCCAGAGTGGCCCACAGACCTGCGGCGCCGGTATATGTGGCGCTGCCTTGCTGGACGCAGATCGCCGAGCCGGCGTTGGTGTTGATGACGACCAGGGCGCCGCCCCCGCTGATCGTGTTGTAACAGTGCGTCATGCCTGAGGGCGGGTCGCTCTGCGTCCCGCACTCGAGCATGATGGAGATGTTTGTGTCTTGGGCGGTCAGCGTGACATTGGGGTTGATGATCGTGTTGTGGAAATTGCCATTGGTCTGCGAGTATTGCAGGGCGGCGATCATGAAGTTCGTGTCCACGATGTTGTCTGCGTTCGCCGGCCCGGCGTTCGTCGAGGCGCCGTTGTCGTCAAACAACGCCGTATCGTTGACCCCAGGCAGGACACCGCCCGCCCAGTTTTTCACGTCAGACCAGTTTGTGTTGACCAAGGCCAAAGCGTCGGCGCCGTCCCAAGCAATGGTTGCGGCGGGGACCGGGCGAAGACCAAAGCACAGGAGCAGCATGGCGGTGAGGGCAAGGGCACGCTGCGATAAGGCGGGGGATGATTTCATGGGATTGAGGGGGGCGGCAGGTTGCATAACCACACATCGTGTACAGGCGGTCATCTTTCTCAAAACGCAGCCAATCTCCCCTGAAACAACATCTTTGTCCGGACGAAGTCAAGGAGAATCGGGTACGACTTCAGGGAGGTCGTCCAGGAAAACGTCGTCGCCCCGGCCGCCACGGCTCATGACGTGATAGATTGTCCGTGCGATTTATATAAGTCCGAAATGCCTGGTTTTATTGACAGTTTTGAACCCTGAGCATCTGAATTGGTGTCGTCAACGGCAAGTTGACGAGTGCCAGGACGTTTTCTGAGCCTTCAAAAACACTCTCCTTTTCGCCTGTCGGAAAGGGCGCGAAGCGCAGGAGCCAAGCGCAACGGGAAGATAGCGGGAGGCGCCTCAGAGACGGCTGCGCGCCCTCGAGTCCTCTGGGCCGTTCATGGCCTGTTTCGTGTGCTGGAGGGGGGCTGAAAAAATGCAAAATTGGTGTTGACTTCAATTCAACATCGTGTACATTCCTCTCATGATGCAAACCGGATTTGGAGCCAAACTGCGCGAACTTCGGCAGGAGAAGGGTCTGACGCTTCGATCGCTGGCTGAAGCCGCTGGCGTGGATTTTACCTATCTGTCGAAGATAGAGAATGACCGTGTTGAACACCTGCCAAGCGTGGATACGATTCGCGACTTGGCGCAGGCGCTTGAGGGGGATGCGATGGAGTTGCTCCAATTGGCCAACAAACTGCCGCCTGAACTCGCGAAGCTGGCGGGAAGTGAAAAAGCCCGCCGGTTCTTCCGGAGGGCTCAGGAAATCGCCTCCCCCAAGGATTGGGACGCTTTGCTTGATCTGCTGGAATCCCGACAATCGGCTCGCCAGACGAAAGACGGAAAAGGGGGCAAATGAGCGTGCAATGGTTCGCAAGGTTATCTACGACGGGTTCAAGGAAGATTTCGGCGAGTCGGGTTTGGACAACCCAACCATTGGCACGTGGGAGGTGCTGTCGAGGGCCGAGGGGCTTGTTTGCACGACCGGCTGGCCTTTCAATATCCCCGGCACGGTGGAACCGCTGCTGGCGGCGGCAAAATAGGAAAAGTATATGAGCGAATTATCAATAATTGCGCACGATTACGCTCTGAACGCGGATTTTGCGCGGAAGTTCAACGACGCTGTCTTGATCCTCAAGCGGCGCTATCTATTGGGCCGAGTGGCCAACGGAGAGACCGAGGAGACGGTGAGGCAGGCCCGGCAGGACCTGAAAGGTTTGGTGGGATCACTGGTGGCGGCCCTTCACGATGAGGGGAAGGCGTGGACTGCGGATCAAGCGCAGGTACCGGCGGATCTGCTGGGGCGGCTGCGGAGGCGCGTAATGGGCGCGCTGGAGGAGATGACAACCGAGCTGCGGGGGGTGGTAGATGACCTGGAGAAGGGGGTCGCGCTTCGCGAGCCTGGGTTCAAGGCCCTGGATGTTGTGTGTGAAGCGGCGGATGAGACGGCCTCCGCGGCCTTCCGACGGCTGCGGCGAATTTGATGGCCAGCCTACTGCAAAACCTGTTGCTGGACCTTAAGCGCCGAGGGGACTGGATCCTCGGCGAGTTGGCTGGTTTGGACGGGAAACTGCCGGGTGACTTCGATGCGCATCGGAAGGACGCGGCAAAACGAGTGTCCCGGACGGTCAATTGGATTGAGCATACACTGCGCGACCCGGACTTGGCGAATGCGAGGCTGGAGCCGAATTTTTTCAGGGATTTCAAACGTGCTTCTGAGTTGGTCGTCAGCATTGAAGACACTTCGCTCCTGATACTGAAGCGGTGCTCGGGAGAGGACCGGTTTCTGACCGCCTTGCTCGGGCAGGTTTGCCGGGAGGTTGGGTACAAGGACACGCCGCCTTTATGCGGGGCGCTGAGCTTCCAGTATTTTCAGGCACTGATGGGTACGGACATCATCATGACTCCGCAGGGGCAGGCATCTGAGTTGTTGGCACTGCCCGATCTTTACCACGAGCTGGCCCACCTCGTGGTGTATCGAGAGCGGCCCGTGCTTGAGGTGCCGGTGCTGGCGATTATCCACAAGCATTTTGCTGACGCGCTTCGGAAGGGCCGTCAAAAGGGGTCGGCGCAGTCGGTAATGGAGGCTATCGCGAACAACTCGGCGCTGTGGACGTCACTTTGGCATGTGGAATTCGCCTGCGACATGGTGGCGACTTACTGGTGCGGGCCAGCTTACGGCTTGGCGAATTTGCGACTTAGTGCGACGCGTGGCGACCCGTACCAGGACAGCGGGACGCATCCAGCGGATGACGCGCGGAAGATCGGGATCGAGTGCGTTCTCAAACTGGCGGGTGAGAGCGCGGCCGCTAACGAGATTGACCGAATGTGGCAGGATTTGAAGCGCCTCTCACCCGCGGTTCGGCCCGGCGGGTACGCGATGCGCTACCCCGTGCAGCTATTGGAAAAGGTGGCGCAGTGCGTTTATCAAGAATGCGCGGGCTTGGGCTTCCAACTTTTCTCCCGGCACAAATCTGGTAGCGCGGTGGTGGGTGAAGCAATCGCGCAGGCCTGGCGGGCGTTTCAAAAGGACGCTGCTACGTTTCCCACCTACGAAGCGACTGCCATTAAGGAGTTGGGGAGGAGACTGACTGGGGACGTTTCTGGCCCCTAACCCAAGTTCGTCAGCCGGTGCAGCCGGCTGACTTTTTTCACGGGTAGAAAGTGCGATTTTCCGTGGGATTCGTGCTTGCCGTGTCGCAAACGCCTCTGTAGTGGAGAACAGTCCGTTGTGTGCCGATCTCCTCATGCCGTATTCTGTCGGCATGTTCATTCGCTCTAACCGCAAGACGGTCAGCGGGGAGTGCTATGAGTATTGGACGCTGGTCAAGACGGTTCGCACGGCCAAAGGTCCGCAAACTCCTCCAGCGGCTATCGGAGGCTAACTGGCGCCTGCTGCAACTCCCGCCACCTGACTGACCATGGCTGAGTTCAAGGACCTGCCCGACGACTTTCGTTGCCCGTAACGGAATGGGCGCCCTTATCTGGACTTTACAACATCGTTGATGGAACACGCGGCTCGTGGTAACGTGTTTCCCTCGTGCAAAGGGACCATCCGAGTGAATCAGGTGCTGCGCCCGTTCCGCTGGCTCGGCGGAAGGGCGCCTATGGGATCGACGCGCCGTATCTGTTGCCCATCCCCGTCGTGCTGATTCTGGCTAACCTCGTGAGTGGATTCGTCGCAAAGACCCTGTGGCCGTTCGTGGCGGCAGTCCTCGTGATGGGCTGCGCTGCCTCTGGCCTTTACGCCTCGCGCCGGGGGAAGTTCGTAGTATGGGCGGAGTTGTTCCGCCAACTCGACCTGCGGGGAGACGAACACATTCTGGATTTGGGATGTGGCCGTGGGGCGGTGATGC
>Ga0326727_10004127_pt1 | contig 44455 bp, 50 predicted proteins | sample MB2enrmetagenome_FD_207643 | JGI IMG/M metagenome (GOLD analysis project Ga0326727, IMG submission 207643) | Lab enriched peat soil microbial communities from McLean, Ithaca, NY, United States - MB29MY | ecosystem: Environmental > Terrestrial > Soil > Wetlands > Peat | place: USA: New York... | reverse complement strand
ACTCATGATGTTCTTACGAAGCCTCTGAGCCTCGGCCAGTTATGTGGCGTTCGAGCCCGCGCAAGCTGCGCCAATCGCCTCGTTCTCTGCTGAACGCCACATAACGGGGATCGCCACAAAACGGCACAACCAGTTTCCACGAAACGGGCCGGTCCTCGGTCTGCTGGGTTCCCGCCGGCGCAGTCGGAACGCGAGGAGGAAGCTGGGGACCTCCTGTGCCGTTCTGGGCCCAACCTGGAATCGCTCCGACTGTCAGAAGAAGAGAAAGAATCAGCTTCGACCTTGGCGCCACAAACAAGGCGCTGGCCGCGGGCCTCATGTCCCGGGAAAAATCGGCGCACGCACGTAGGGTTTTGCAGATTTTGGAGACGCAAACACCTGTGGCCGAATTCTTCAAGGCCAGACTCCCAATTTGAATTCGTTGCGCGGCCCTGCTTACCCGTCGGCCCGCCTCAATCTATCGCAGAGCCGATTGAACGGTGTGTTCCTTCAACCTCTTCGGAATAGATACGATCCTATTGCATGGGACGCCAGCTCAGGTCTACCCGCACTGGGATCTCGTTCTTGATGGGCATGGTCAGGAGTGTAGGCGGATCGATCTTGAAGTCCGTTAACTTTGCCGGAATTGTTCCGGTGATCCGCGTCTCGGTGCCTTGAACCGACCGTTGGAAGGGCACCTGCTTGTACTCGAAGGTCTGGCCGGCGAACTGGACCTCCAGATCGAGAGTGATGGTCGCTGAGGTGGCGGCCGATTCGGGCAAGCGGGTGCGAACGGTCACATAAGGGAATTCCGCCCCGCGCGTCACCTGAAGCATATGAAGATCGCGATTGCTGTCGCCCGAATCGAACGACTTCACGGGCACCGCGATCAGAAAACTACATTCCCCATTGCTGCAAATCCCCTTGCCCTTGGCTACATGGCTGACGCCATCGAATTGGTGCAGCGGATGCGACACATGATAGGTGAGCGTGCTCTGATCGAGCACCCACTGGCTATCCGCCCAGGCAAGGCCGGGAAGCGACAGCAGCCAAAAGGTTATCAGCAGTTTCCTGAGCATTAGCCCTCGCTAGAATTTAAATGACACAGACACCACCGCCAATCCAAATGCCCCTGCCGTCACGATGGCCACCGGTCCGTGCGCCGAGGCGATCCCGTGAACCCTTTCGCCGCGGCTCTTTTGAGCGAATGCCATCTCTCCCAGTATGGGTGTAAGGACCATCCCCGGACCGTGAATCCAAGCCAAGGTCTTGTGCAGGCGGATCGGACCGCGCGTCTTGGTGCCGGGGATCTTGGGCGCACGGATGGCAAAGTAAGCGGTGGTGAAATACATGCCCACCGTTGCCGTACCCAAAGCGGCGTGCGCGTCCCGACTGGCCCTGCTTGTCTCCCTTCCACCGGCGAAAGCGGAAGTAATGAGTGTGGCGCCGAGCGGCGCAATCGTGATCAAGCCGAGCCGTTGATGGATCTTGAGCATGTGCGAGCGCCGGTCAAGCAGTGCTTGTTCCCTCGCATTGCCCTTGGCCTGAGACGGAGAGATGCCGAGATCCTCCAGCGACGGCTCCTGGGGTTTATTGGAAGCACTGGGCGCCGTCTTCTGAGCCTGCTCAGCAGTGGTATTGCCTTGCGGTTGCTCGACAGGTGCAAGTACGGAATTCTCGACCACCGTCGAGAGCGCCGTGACGTTAGCGGCAGGAATTTCCTGCATGTCGTAGCCGCGTGATTCAAACCTGATGCGGTAATTGCCGGAAGGCAGACTAAATCTGTAACTGCCGTCCGTTGCCGTGGCCGCCGGCAGGGCACGGCCAGTTTCCACGTTGGTGGCGGTGACGAAGGCAAATGCCACAGGGGTGCCGGCCGGATCGGTCACTGTGCCTGTCAATTCTCCCATGACCTGCGCCATCAACGATGGAACCGATATAATGATTAAAAGAGCGCTGGCAAGGCTGGTGAGACAAGTGCGGCTGCGGCGAGCGATATTGGGGAGCATCCATACCTCCTTTTATAGTTTTTGTAGTGCCCTGGGTAAATCTCTCGATTCGACACGAGGCGATTCCCCCGCACCTGCGAATAACTGCTACGGTCATGTCGGGACCCAGGGCCGCTAAAAATCAGAATAGCGCAGCTTCTCTCAGGTTCGCGGGCGCATTTGCGAACATGAACAAAATGTAATTCTCAGGACATTTACCGTTCATATTCGCCGGTGCCGTGAATGCGCGAGGGCAGAAACAGGCCGAGAAGGTGGATGGTGGCGGAGGAGTGGCAGCATCACCTCCGTGCCAGCAGCGTGGGTTTCCAAACAGGGTTTGTGGTATTGATCAACTGTAAACGGGCGCTTTCAAGACAGGGGTAGGCAACGTCATCTTGTTAACTGGCAGACGCAGCGAAACCGTGGCGCCTCCGCCCGGGTGGTCGGAAATCTGCACTGTCCCGCCATGGGCCTGAGCCACGGCGTCAACAAATGCCAACCCCAGTCCATGTCCGGGCGAATGCTTTCCTTTCACAAAACGTTCAAATACGCGGCTTCCGATCTCGGAAGGAAAACCCGGCCCATTATCCTCGATCACCAGTTCAGCATAACCGTGGTGCGATCGGAGCCGAATCTCGATCTGGCAACCGGGGGGCAAGTGAACAAGTTCATTTTCCAATAGATTGCTCAAAGTGCGATTGATAAGCCCAAGGTCGGCCTCAACTATAACGCCGCTTTGCAGGTCAGTTCTTACCTCATGACGCCTGTCGGCCATGGCCGGCATGTACAGGTGGAGTAATTGAGTCACAACCGCGGGCAGGTCCACCGCCACACGCTTCATGGGAAGGGCGCCGGCCTTGGCTTCGGCAACATCCAGGGTGGTGTTGAGTAAAGAAGACATGCGGTCTAGCCCTTCGATAGCCTGGGCGACAGAATCTCGCCACTCGTCGCCGTTGTCAGCCGAGAGTGCCGATTCAAGGGTTCCTCGGATCGAGGTCACGGGACTTTTCAGGTCGTGCGCCACGGCGTCAGTTACGCCTCGCAGTTGTTTCACCGACGCCTGAATCCTTTCGAGCATGTGGTTGAACGTTTTTGCCAGGCGGGAGATCTCGTCGGAACCGGCGGGTTCCGCCACTCGCTCGTCGAGTCCTTCGCTGCCGATGCGTGCGACTGTCTCGGTAATGCGTTCCACCCGCCGCAGGGTCCGTCGCGTACTTAGGTAGGAGATCAGGAACCCGAGAAAAACCGTTCCGGTCCACCCCCACAAGAAGCGATACGTGAGCGTTTGCAGGATGTGACTGGCGCCGCGTTCTGAGAGCCCCAAATAGATCGGATTTCCTCCCTCATGCGATTGGACGACAACTCTAAAAACCGGGCGCCATCCTTCGACTTTTATTGATTGCGGAATCCCTGCGCGTAAATGCGCTTCCTGGATGGAGCGCCAAATCAAGTCTTTCGATCCAGGCCCCACAAACAGGATGTCCCCGCCTGCGCCGGCCCGCAGGAAGAATACACTGTTCAGTCGCTCTCCTCGGGAACCGCGCTCGTCCGGGACTTCCTGCATCGCCAGTTCGGCAATTTCCTCCACGATCTGGTTGTACAAACGGCCTTGGGGAGTATGCTCGGCGATTTGTGCGAGCACTTGGGCTTCCCCAGTGAGCCATGCGTCGGAGCGAGACCGGACCTCCCGCGCCACCACCAGGTAGACAAAGAGGAACGCCACGAACGTGCCCACCGAAAACGCCAGCGTTGTCCATAGGGCGATGCGCCAGGCAGCGGTTGTGCGTGAATTGTCAGGCATACTTCAACAGGTACCCCACACCTCGGATTGTGTGAATCAAGGGCTTGCAACCGTCGCAGTCAACCTTGCTGCGCAAACGGTAAATGTGAACGTCCACCACATTGGTGGCCGGATCAAATTGCATATGCCAAACATGGTCGAGGATCATAGTTCGAGTAACTACACGGCCCGCGTTCCGGCAAAGGTACTCCAGCAGAGAGAACTCTTGGGGAGTAAGTTGGAGGACGCGCTCACCTCGCTTTGCTTCGCGCCCGATCAAATCAACATGGAGATCAGCAACCTCCAACCGCGACGGTTCCTTTTGTGAAGCGGAGGATCTGCGCAGCAAATTCCTTATCCTTGCTAATAGTTCCGCAAGCGCAAACGGCTTGGTGAGATAGTCATCACCACCTTGTTCGAGACCCTTCACGCGCTCATCGACCGAGCGCCGGGCTGACAGGATCAAGACCGGAGCGGCATTGCCCTGCGCCCGGCAGCGCGCAATCAAATCGAGTCCATCCATGTCTGGCAGCCCCAGATCAACGATAAACGCGTCATGAACGCGTTCTAGAGCCAGGGCCTCAGCACTCTTTGCGTCAGCGGTTGCATCCACCCGATACCCCGCTTCGACCAGCGCCCTCTCCACAAATCGCTGTATGGATAAATCGTCTTCCACGAGCAGCAGCCGCATAGGTAATGTCAACTCCTGGGTTAGGCGTTACGCCCCTAAGTTGTACGATGCACCTCGGCACGAGAACGTTTCCGCAGTTCGCTCGAGCAAGACGCTGAAATGCGCTCACCGTCGGTGCGCCCAACGCGTGGCCGTGGCTGCAAGTAACAGGGAAGCCAAAGGAAATCAGTGGGCAAGCTGCACAGCCAAGCGGCACTGGCACGACACAATGTCCATCACATGCCGGGTAAATGAAGATTTCGTCATATACAACACTCGCTCCAACCGGGGCGCAAACTCTCGCATCTCATGAATCGTTACAGGGCTTTCAAGCTCATTTCTGTTTGCGGTATTAATCGAAAGGGGCATGCCAACTGTGAGCACAGCCGACAAACGATATGCCAACTGTGTAAACCAGTAGACACCAACCGAAAGGGATGGATTGAGCTTATGAAAAACGTTTTGGGTGTCCTGCTCATACTGACTCTGGAAACTGTCCCTGCGTGGGCGGTGCTGGGCCACTTGCGTAGAAATGCTCTATTCACTTTTTCCAAGTGGCAGGAGAGAGCCGATGAAGCCTCTTTTTGATGCAGTAGCACTAACAGTAAGGCTAAACATGGCCAAAGCGATCAACCTATACCACTTGGGGGGAGTGATCGGGCTCTCGTTAGGTGCAGCCGAATTGGTAGCAGCATTCTCGGCCAACAGTCTGAAGAGGAGAGAAACCAAACCATGACCATGAAGAACATTTCCATCACCACCGCGATGCTGATCACCTTGTCGTTGCCGCTAGCGCAGGCAGGCGTCGGGATGCCCGGCACCATCACGGTTGCCGACTTGGCTAGAGAGACTGCGGCCAAGAAGACTCTAACGCGGGCCCAGGCGTCCGCCGGTGCGGTGGCGGATGAGGCCGACCAATTGAGAAGGGGCGCCAACTCGATGTTTAGTCTGGACTCGCATCGCGACAAACTGACGGCATTGAAGGGCAAAGTCAACCGGATGGGCCAGGAGATCAACAGCCTGCAGGCAGAGCGCGAGTCGCTGGCGCCGTGGGAACAGCAGGCGATTGACGACATCCTGCCGTTGCTTCGGGCGACAGCCGAGAACACTGAAAGCGCAATCGAGTACTTCAACGAACACGGCGACCGTTTGTGGATGGAAACTTATCGCGATTACGCCGACCACATCTGGCGGGGCTCCGATCAGATTGCAAAGATCCTCAAGAACTACCTTAAGTATGACAGGCTGCGCGATCAGGAGGTATACGCGGAGGAACGCCTACGGGCAGATTCGCAGCGCTTCGACGAGCAGCGGCAAAGGGAGGACACTCAATGAAACATGCAACCGTACTACTGGTTTTCGAAGAGCTTGAGGATCTTGAAGATTATGGATCTTCACTTTGCGCTTTGGGGTACAGCTTCCGGATGTATAACTCCGCGGCCGAAGGAATCAAAACCCTCGAGACCGAAAACTTTTCCTTAGTGATAGTTGGCCAAGGTACCCCTGCGTTTGAGGGCCGGCAAGTGCTGGAAAGGTCGCTTCAACTCGACCCCAACGTACCGGTCTTAATCATTGCCAGGGCGCTGAACGTGCACTGCTACCTCGACGCCATGGACCTTGGAGCGATCGATTACCTCGAAAGGCCTGAACCAGAAGATATAGCGTGGGTAGTGAATGCACAGATCCATCGTGCGTCCGCTGCCTGATTTCTCGGGGAGTGCATTGCAAATCCCGTTTTTGGAAATTTCCTTTCTGTGCCGCGGCGGGCCTGCCATCGAACAACGGAGGCTTATGAAGTCGCGAGAATCGATTTGGGAGGTGAAAGGACCTATGAAAAAGTTCTTGCTCGCAATTCTGGCGCTCTTTGCACTTGCTGTCTGGATGACGTTAGTACAGGCGAAGGAAACGTCGAAGCCGACAAACTTCTCAGGCAACTGGGTCTTGAACTTCGGCCAGACGAAGAACCCCCCTGATGGTCTGCAGGGATACAACCTGGTGGTGAACCAGGATGGGCAGCAACTCAAAGTGGAAACAACGCTGCAAGGCGACCTGCAGAGCGCTTCGAACACCCCGAATTCGGGCGGTTACCCCGGGGGTTCTGGAAGAAAAGGAGGCATGGGAGTTGGCCTCGGCGTTCCAGGGGGTGTTGTCATTGGCATGGGTATTCCCGTCGGACTGGGTATGCCCGGCGTCGGAATGGGAATACCGCGTGGCGGGGGCGGAAGGTCCTGCTCAGCAGGAGCTTCACAAGGGAACGTAGCCGCTTACAAGATTTATCCCGAAAACGTGGCTTACAAATTAGATGGCAGCCAGGGAACCGCGCAGCTTCGTGACAGGGACCAGACCAACGCCACGTCGAAAGCAGAGCCAGCCAAAGACGGAGAGGTGCTGAAGCTGTCTCTGGTGGGAAACGGCGACTCCGGAAACAAAGGCAACAAGGTTCAGATAACTGAGCAGTGGAAACTTTCTGATGATGGGAAGTCTCTGAAGGTCGACCGGACAGTCAAGTCGCCTGAAGGTTCGGGCGCCGTTCATCTCGTCTTCCTGAAGAGGGAGTCGGACGCCGCAAGGCCTGCTGCCTTGTTAGTGCAGCCGAACTAAATCATGATCGTAGAGGAAGGTCGTTTCGTCAATGCCAACTCTCACTGCAACAGATCGGCTCTACGCCGAACATGTAAACCCGCAATGGGTACGACTGCTCGACGTGCTGCAAATGAACGTGCCCTACATACATTGCGAAGGGGCCGAGCTCTTTCGGGCGGACGGACAGCGGGTCTTGGATTTCCTGTCCGGCTATTGCGTGCACAACACGGGGCACAATCATCCGTATATTATCTCGGCGCTAAAAGAAGAATTAGACCGAAGCGGACCGGTGATGCTTCAGAGTCATGCGCCTGAACTTGCGGGCGAACTCGCTTCACGCCTTTGCGAAAGCGCGGGGGGCCGCCTGAAGAAAGCCCATTTCACCAGCTCCGGCAGCGAGGGAGTGGAAGCCGCCATCAAATTCGCTCGCGCCCACACCGAGCGGGCGGGCCTGATTTTCGCTGACGGAGCGTTTCACGGGCTGACGTGTGGCGCCCTCTCGTTGATGGGATGCGAGTTTTGGCGCGAGGGTTTCGGGCCACTACTGCCCGATACCAAGCAAGTTCCGTTCGGGGACCTGAAGAATCTTGCAGCGGAGCTCTCCACCAAGAAGCATGCAGCATTTATCGTGGAGACGATTCAGGGCGAAGGTGGCATTCGCATTCCCTCTCCCGAGTACTTGGGAGAGGCCCAGGTGCTCTGCCGGAGGTACGGCAGCCTGTTTGTCGTGGACGAGGTGCAGACGGGGCTGTACCGGACCGGCCGTTTTCTGGCGGCGCAGCATTTTGGCTTGGACCCGGACATGGTCGTTCTCGCCAAAGCTCTGAGCGGAGGCTTGGTGCCAGTCGGAGCTGTCCTGCTCACGGACGATGTTTACAACTCCGTCTACGGCTCGCTGAAGCGGGCTTTTATCCACACCTCGACTTATTCTGAAAACAACTTGGCCATGCGCACCGGGCTGGCGACGCTGGACGTGCTCGAATCAGAACGGCTCGGTGCGCGTGCTCTATCCGTGGGCCAGTATTTGCGCGAGCGGTTGCAAGCCGCGCTCGCCGGCTACCAAATGGTGAAGGAAGTGCGCGGCCTGGGCCTCTTCTGCGGCGTGGAGTTTCAGGCGCCACGGAGTTTTGCGCTGCGGGCTTCTTTTGAAACCTTCATGCGAATCCATCCAGGTATGTTCGGGCAGATGCTGGTGATGCAACTCTTCCGGGAGGGCATCCTCACACAGATCTGCGGCAACAACTTTCTGGTGCTGAAGGTCGCGCCGCCGCTAGTGGTCCAAGAAGTAGAGGTGGACGAATTCGTAGGCAAATTGGGCAAAGTCGTCGGGTCCATCCATGCTTCCACCACTTTCTGGTCAGAAGCACTGGGGCTGGCCCGGCGTGTGATGAACGTTTGATCAACTTTACAAGAGAGAACTTTCGCGGCTTCGACGGGCGTCCGTCGCCCGCGCGGAGTCGCGAACGAAATGGAAAACATGAACATTGCAAGCGTTGGCAGTGCCTTACCAAGACACTATTATCCGCAAGCCGTTCTGAGCGCAGCCTTAAAGAAATACTGGAATGGCCGACTCGACAACCCCGACGTGGTGGACCGGATGCACAGGAACTCGGCGATTGATGGGCGCCATCTGGCCTTGCCTGTCGATGCCTACTACAAGCTGAACACGTGGGGAGAAGCCAACCACGCCTGGATCGAGTGCGCGATGGAGCTTGGCCAACAGGCGCTTTGCAGGGCATTGGCGGGCGCCGGTTTGAGCCCGCAGGACGTTGATGCGTTGTTCGTGGTTTCGGTCACCGGCATCGCCAGTCCTTCGCTTGATGCGCGATTGGTCAACCTTATGAGCATGTCTCCGCGCGTCAAGCGGATGCCGATCTTCGGGTTGGGCTGCGTGGGGGGCGCCGCAGGAATCGCTCGCGCTGCAGATTACGTGCGCGGTTTTCCTAATCATGTCGCCGCGCTGCTGTCGGTGGAACTCTGTTCGCTGACTATTCAAAAGGAAGACGTCTCGATGGCGAATCTGATTTCCTCGGCGTTGTTTGGCGACGGCGCGGCTGCCGTGGTCGTTACAGGCGCCGACCGGAGCGCCGGCGGACCGGAAATTCTAGATACGCGATCCATTTTTTATCCTGGGACCGAGCACATCATGGGCTGGGACATTTCGGAGAGAGGCCTCCAAATTGTGCTCTCACCAGCCCTACCTGCGCTCATTGTGGAGCATTTGGGGCGCGACGTGGACGAGTTTCTGGCGGATCACGGGCTCGCGCGCAAAGACATCGGCCGGTGGATCCTGCACACTGGCGGTCCCAAAATCCTGGAGGCAACGGCGAAGGCGCTCGAGTTGCCGAAGCAGGCGCTGGACGCCTCGTGGGAGTGTTTGCGCAGAGTCGGCAATCTTTCCTCAACTTCCGTGCTCCTGGTACTCGAAGAAGTCATGAAGCGGCGGCGGCCGGCGGCGGGGACATACTCGCTGCTGGCCGCGATGGGGCCGGCATTTTGTTCTGAACTGGTACTACTCAGGTGGAATTAATGCGCTCCGATATATTGGATACAGATGTGTTTATTGCAGGTGGAGGTCCTGCGGGCCTGGCAGCAGGGATCGCGATCCGGCAGCGCGGGTTGCGGGCGGTACTCGTTGATCCGGCGCAACCGCCGATCGATAAGGCCTGCGGCGAAGGGCTGATGCCGAACACCGTGGCCTCGCTGAAAGCACTCGGCGTCAAGCTGTGTCCCGGGGATGCCATTCCGTTTCGTGGAATTCGTTTCGTCAATGAGGAATTGGCGGCGGGGGGCGCCTTCATTGACAGTTACGGGCTGGGCATTCGCCGAACGAGCCTGCACAAAGCCTTGGTGGCAAGAGCCCTCGAGACGGGAGTTCGATGCCTGTGGGGAGAACGCGCGACGGGGGTTAGCGGCGCGGAGACTTGGCTGGGCTCGCGGCGGGTGCGGTCTCGCTGGGTCATTGCTGCAGATGGGCAAAACTCTCAGGTTCGAAAATGGGCGGGTTTGGATCGGGGACAGCCGCAGGAAACCCGCTACGGCTTCCGGCAGCACTTCCGCGTGGCGCCCTGGACAGATTTTGTGGAACTTCACTGGGGAAGTAATTGCCAGATCGTGGTTACGCCCGTCAAGTCGGATGAAATGTGTTTGGTGGTAACGTCCCGATCACCTAGAATTCGCTTGAAAGAAGCTCTCCTGCAATTCCCAGAGATCGCCCGGAGATTGAAAGGCGCGTCGCCAATCACCAAGGACCTGGGCGCAGTCACCGCTCTGCGCGTCCTGCGCAGGGTTTGTCGAGGCCAGGTCGCGTTGGTAGGGGACGCATCTGGCTCTGTCGATTCGCTAACAGGCGAGGGCTTGGGTTTGGCTTTCAGACAGGCAGAGGCTTTGGCCGAGGCCATTGCCTGCGGCGATCTTACTCGTTACCAGGCAGCACATCGCCGCATCAATCGCATGCCCGAGGTAATGTCGAGGTTGCTTTTGGCCCTCGAGAATCGTCACAGGCTGCGTCGGCGCGCCATCCTTGCGCTGGCGAAGGAGCCTCGTTTGTTTGAGCGGCTTCTCGCGGCCCATAGCGGCGCCTTCTCTCCCTTGAATATTGGTTTTGGCAATCTTCTCAGACTGGGCCGGAGGCTGATTGCCGAGCCCAGTTAAGAAATCTAGTTCACGGAGTTCAAGTCACATGATGAGACCGGACAGTCTGCGTGAAAACTCGTTTCGGAGTGCAGCGCATTCCGTTGGCCGAGTTCAACGAAGAATTCTGCCTGCCCTGGGGCTCGCGCTGTTGCTCCTCTCAACTGTCCGGCACGCACGCGCTCAGGAAACCGTGCTGGAACTCGATCCGGCGCAGACCCAGATTGGTTTCACACTGGGTGACGTTCTCCACACCGTGCGCGGGATCTTCAAGCTGAGACAGGGGACGATCAGTTTCAACCCTGCAACGGGCCAAGCCGGTGGCCTGGTGGTGGTCGACGCAACCAGTGGCGACAGCGGCAGCCACGCCCGCGATCACAAGATGCACAAGGACGTGCTCCAGAGCGAACAATACCCTGAGATTACGTTCGTGCCCCAGCGGGTACAAGGCCAGGTTCTGCCGGCGGGGGATTTCAGAGTCCAGGTTGACGGCATCTTCACAATGCACGGAGAAAGCCGTCCGCTTACCCTCCTCGTGCAGGCGAATGCGACGGGAGAACAGTTGACTGCCAACGTGACTTTCAGCGTTCCCTACGTAAACTGGGGGCTCAAGAATCCGAGCACGCTTTTCCTGCGTGTGAATAGTACGGTTGACATCGCCATTCAGGCGGTGGGGCACATAAGGCTTGTTGTCGCTCGCTAAACGGGGTTTCAAAGTCACAAAACAATGAGTAATAAATACTGTTTCCCAACTCTGCTGCCAGCGTTCATGGCTTTTGCGATTAGCCTTTCCGCTAAAGCATTGCCGACTCAGACCCTGAGGGGCGAAGTACTGGGCGACAACAACACTCCAATCGCAGGTGCGTCCTGCACACTCGCCGGTCCGGGCTTGCGCGAAGGAGAGCTGACTCGAGCAACCGGAGAACAGGGCAAGTTTGAATTTACGGGACTCATCCCCGGCGGCTATGATCTGACCTGCGCAGCACTCGGATATGAGCCTGTTGTTGAGAAGGATATCTCGATCAGCGAATCAGAGCCGCCATTTATCCAAGTTGTTTTGCCTCGTGAGGAGGTCGTGCGCCAACAAATCGATGTAAAGGAGAAGTCGCCGGCCGTCTCCCTTGAAACCACCGCACCGCCCTCGGCGATCAACTCAGGGCAGCTTCGCACGCTCCCTTTGGCGGAGCAGAAATTCCTGGCTGCTTTGCCGCTCGTACCTGGGGTTATTCGGACCCCGGACGGGAAAATAAACATCAAAGGCGTCACGGAGAACCAGGGCATGTTGCTGATCGATTCTGCGGAGACCGTCGATCCCGTAACAGGCAGTTTTTCGATTCAAGTTCCCATCGATGCCGTGGAATCCGTGGAAGTTCAGAAAACCGCCTACCAAGCGCAATATGGCCGCTTCACCGGCGGGCTGACGAGCGTCCAGACTAAGGCTCCACTGGACCGCTGGAACTGGGAACTGAATGATTTTCTCCCCAGCCCGCGCATCGAAGGCGGGCACATTGTGGGCATACAGGACGATTCGCCACGCCTCAGCTTCACCGGCCCTATCCTTAAGGACAAACTGACTTTTTCGCAATACACCGTCTACGACATCAATAACCAACCGGTGCGCGGGCTGGCGTGGCCAAATAACGAAATCAAGCAGCGGGGATTCGAGTCGTTTTCAGACCTTTACTACGTCGCTTCCCCTCAAAATCTTGTGACCGCCAATTTGAAAATCTTTCCGCTGCGCAGGCAATACGCCAACATTGACTCTTTCCTGCAGCAGACGGCGTCTTCCGATTACGGGCAGAGCGGTTTTTCCGTCGGCGCTACGGACCGGTACATGTTGTCGAGCGGCGGAGTGCTGACCTCTCTTTTCCAGTACACCGACTTCGACAGCTACGCGCACGGCCAGGGCTCACAGGACATGATCCTGACGCCGGACAATTGGGATGGAAACTGGTTCAATGCCTGGACGCGGGCCGGGCGGCAGCAAGAACTTCTCCAGGATTACCAGCCCGGAACTAAGAACTGGGCCGGCCGCCACACACTGAAAGTGGGCGGGGACTTGATTCATCGCTCCTATAGCGATAACAGCAGATCTCACCCGGTGCAACTCGTGCGCCCGGACGGTCCGCTGGCGGAGCAGATAACGTTTCAGGGAGCAGGTGTCTTGAGAGCGCAAGATTCCGAATTATCACTATTCGCCCAGGACCACTGGACGGTGAACGACCATCTCGGCCTTGATTATGGCGGGCGCTTTTCCGGGCAAACACTGGGCGCGCGTGCGGCGTTTGCCCCGCGCCTCGGCCTGGCCTATTCACCGGGACGCAATGGCAAGACGATCCTCCGCTCGGGCGTCGGCCTCTTCTACGATCGGCTGCCGCTGCTGGCCGGAGATTTCACCCAGAACCTGACGCGAGTCGTCACCTACTACGATACCCAGGGAATCCCAACGGGCCCACCGACCGTGCTCCAGAACTTCTACCAGAAAAAGGACGATAACGGAATCATTGTGCCCTCCAACAACCGACTCGACAGCACGCCCTTCAACCTCACCTGGAATGTCGAATTGGACCAGGAGATTCGGCCTAACCTGATTGCGCGTGTGAATTATCTCAGCAGCCGCTCCTACGACGAATTCATCGTCAACCCCCTCTACAATGCTCCCAGCGGCCCGCTCATGCTCCTCAGCAACACCGGCTCGTCGCATTATCACGAACTGGAAACCACCTTGCGCTTCAAGGTCCGTGAAAATGCCAACATCAACGTGTCGTATGTTAGCAGCGTTGCCCGCGGAGACCTGAACACGCTCTCCTCCGTCTTCGTGCCCTTCGAACAACCGGTTATCCGGCCGAATTTCTTTTCCACTCTGCCGAGCAACGTTCCCAACCGGTTAGTGACCTGGGGCCGGCTCAAGCTTCCCTGGGACATTACCGCCGGCCCCGTGCTCGACCTTCACACAGGCTTCCCTTACTCTGCGGTTGACGTTCTCCAGAACTACGTTGGAACGCCCAACAGCCTTCGTTTCCCAACTTATTTCTCGCTCGACGTGCAACTCTCCAAGGACTTTCGCATGCGCTGGATTCCCTGGGCAAAGAACCACAAGTTCCGCGGGGCGATACGAATCTTTAATCTCACTGACCATGGGAATTTCCGCGACGTCCACAACAACGTCACGTCCGCATATTTCGGCCAATTCACGGGCTTTCAGCACCGATTCTATGACGTTTCGTTGGACGTAATTTACTGAAGAGCATGCAGGACAGTTTTCCTTCGTGCTTAGCGTGCCTTGTCGTGCCGCGCAACTCGAAAGAGCCATGCTGCGATTCACGTCAGCCCTAACTTCCTAACAATCGAACGTATGCTACTGCGCCTATTGCCCCGCCGATGAGCGGCCCCACAACCGGCACCCAGGCGTATCCCCAATCGGAGCTGCCTTTGCCCGGTATGGGCAGGAGCGCATGGGCAAGGCGTGGACCCAAGTCTCGGGCGGGGTTAATGGCGTAGCCGGTCGGAGCACCCAGTGAGAGGCCAATCCCCCACACCAGGAGCCCCATCAGCAAGGGTGTGACTCCGCTTTGCGCCGGACCGGCGTTCGCCGAGATCGCCAGCAGCCCAAAGACAAGGACGAATGTCCCGATTATTTCGGTGAGGAGGTTTAAAGGGCGTCGGCGGATGGCGGGGATGGTCGAGAAGACGGAGAGCTTTGAAGCTTCACCTTCAGTTTCGGACCAGTGCGCCAGATAGGCCAACCATACAATGACCGCCCCCAGGAAAGCGCCAATGAATTGGGCTCCGACGTACCTGGGCACATCGCTCCAGGCAAACTTGCCGACCACCGCAAGGGCAATAGTTATGGCGGGATTCAAATGTGCGCCGCTGATGCGCCCGACCGCATAGACCGCAACTGCCACGCCCATCGCCCAGCCGGTCGTGATTACGATCCAGCCTGAGTTCTGCGCCTTGGTCTTGTTCAACACAACTCCCGCCACCACGCCGTCTCCCAAAATGATCAACAAGGCCGTGCCTACGACTTCAGCAGCGAATGGTTTCATACACGTCCTCCACTAACGGATTCTGATTTGCGGCCAGCGCCAACCACGGTATTCACAAATTGATCGAAGCGAGACTGCCGCTTCTGGCTTGAGGGGCTACGCAAGAAATACCTACACCGGAAAATAGACAGAGTCCCGTGCCCCGTGAGTATACCAGACCTCCTTGGCATTTCATTGCCGAGGCAGGGGACGCTTGAGGAGATCGGGATCGAGGGAGCGGTTGGCCGCCCTGCTCCGGGCGCTGCCTTTTGAATACGCCCCCCAGAAGCCGCCTTGCGCTTTTCCCTATTTCCAGTATAATGGAAACATGACAACTCGTGACGACGCTGAACAGGTCATACGGTACGCCGACATGTTTGCAGCCATGGGGGCCGAAGCTCGCTTGCGCATCATGCAGCTCCTGCTGACCGCCCATCCCCAGGGGCTGGTGGTGGGAGACATCCAGGACGAGCTGGGCATCCCGGCTTCCACGCTTTCCCACCATCTCGACAAGCTTAAGAACGAGGAACTGGTCAACGTGCGGCGTGAGGGCACGTTCCTCTGGTACTCGGCAAACGCCGAGGCACTCCAGGAGCTTCTTAATTTCCTCTATGCGGAGTGCTGCACCCGCAGCAAGGCTGTCAAGCCCGGAGACCTGGTCTTGATCGTCCAGGCTTCCAAGGGAAGCCCGGAAAGGAAAAACAAATGAGCACAGAAAACGTCAAGGAAGCGGTGAAAGAGAAGTACGGGCAGGCGGCCCTGCGTGTCATCCAAGGCAGGAGTTCGTGCTGCGGCACGGCCCCACCGGTGGAGGGCTGTCCTGACCCCATCACCTCGAATCTCTACGATGGCAGCCAGGCCAGCCAGATTCCCGAGGAAGCTCTCCTTGCCTCGCTAGGGTGTGGAAACCCGACCGCTCTGGCCGAGCTAAAGCCCGGCGAGACCGTGCTCGATCTCGGATCAGGCGGAGGGATCGATGTGCTCCTGTCCGCCAAGCGTGTGGGACTGACCGGCAAGGCCTACGGGTTGGACATGACGGATGAAATGCTGGCGCTGGCCCGAGAAAATCAACGCAAGGCTGGAATTGAGAATGTGGAATTCCTGAAGGGAGAAATCGAGGACATTCCCCTGCCCGACAACTCCGTCGATGTCATCATTTCGAACTGCGTCATCAACCTCTCGGCCGACAAAGACCGGGTGCTGCGGGAAGCGTTTCGTGTGCTCAAGCCGGGTGGACGATTCGCCGTCTCCGACATTGTGGTGCGTGGGGAAGTGCCCGCCGAGATTCGGCGGAACGTGGAGCTGTGGGTGGGCTGCATGGCCGGGGCGCTGGAGGAGAAAGAGTACCTTGCGAAACTGACGAAGGCAGGATTCGAGATCGTCAGCATCGAGCCGACCCGGGTTTACCGTGTCGAGGATGCACGTGAGCTGCTTTCGAGCCAGGGGATCGACGTGGACGCCATCGCACCGCTGGTGGACGGCAAGTTCATGAGCAGTTTCGTACGGGCGAGAAAGCCGACGCCGTCATCGTGAGGTCTTGATCGTCGCCGGACGCAGGCCGTTGAAGCCGCACGCCACGGTTACGCAGACTGAACACGGAAAGGCAGAGAAGCATGTCACAACACCTCACCCGAAGACTCTCTTTTCTTGACCGATATCTTACGCTCTGGATTTTCCTCGCCATGGCGCTGGGGGTGATCTCGGGCTATCTGCTTCCAAGCCTCGTTCGGACCCTGACGGCCTTCCAGGTGGGCACAACCTCAGTCCCCATTGCGGCAGGCTTGATTCTCATGATGTACCCGCCCCTGGCAAAAGTGCGCTACGAAGAGCTTGGAGAAGTCTTCCGAAACAAGCGAATTCTGCTTCTGTCACTTGTGCAGAACTGGGTGATCGGTCCAGTTCTGATGTTCGTCCTCGCCGTCACCTTCCTGCGGAACCATCCTGACTACATGGTCGGCCTCATCATGATCGGATTGGCCCGTTGCATCGCCATGGTGATTGTCTGGAATGAACTTGCCAAGGGCGATACGGAATATGCCGCAGGACTTGTGGCCTTCAACTCGGTTTTCCAGGTTCTCTTTTACTCGATCTATGCCTGGCTGTTCATCACCGTATTGCCAACCTGGCTGGGTCTGAAAGGCGCAGTCGTGGACGTGTCAATGAAGCAGATTGCCCAGAGCGTCTTTTTCTACCTGGGGATTCCATTCCTTGGTGGCATACTCACCCGCTTTGCCCTGCTTCGCCTGCGAGGCCGGGAGTGGTACGAGAAGAGATTCATTCCCCGCATCAGCCCGATTACGCTTGTCGCCCTGTTGTTCACGATTGTGGTGATGTTTTCCCTGAAGGGCGAATACATCATCCATCTGCCGCTTGACGTTTTGCGGATCGCAGTCCCCCTGCTGATTTACTTCGTGGTCATGTTCCTGGTTTCCTTCTATATGGGCAGGAAGTTGGGAGCTGATTATTCCAAGACGGCGACCCTCTCCTTCACCGCTGCGAGCAATAATTTTGAGCTGGCTATTGCCGTGGCGGTGGCGGTATTCGGAATCAACTCCGGGGCAGCTTTTGCGGCGGTGATCGGCCCGCTCGTCGAAGTGCCAGTGCTGATTGGGCTGGTGGGGGTTGCTCTCCGCTTTAAGCGCTCTTATTTCCCACCACTTCGAGAGGGAGCCAATGCAGTTCAGCCGGTTCATAGTTAATCCCATACCTTTGCCCCACATGGCGATGCACGGCATATTAGACAGTCAAACGGGAGAGGAGGGGAAACAATGATCAAGCCAAGAGTGCTGTTTGTGTGTACTGAGAATGCTTGCCGAAGCCAAATGGCGGAAGGATTCCTGCGGCACCACGCCGGGGACCGCTTCGAGGCGTTCAGCGGGGGTGCGGAGGCCGGAAAACTGAACCCCATGGCAGTCGAGGTCATGAAGGAGGCGGGCATCGACATTTCGGGCCATCGCTCAAAAGATGTCGCCGAGTTCCTGGGCCAAAACTTCCATTACATCATCAGGGTGTGCGAAAAAGTCAAGGAGACCTGCCCCGTCCTTCCCGGAGCGATCTGGTACCTTGACTGGAGCCTGGAAGACCCCGCCTCGGCACAAGGCTCGCCAACCGAGCGCAGGAACGTGTTCCGGCGTGTTCGGGATGAAATTGAAGAACGTGTTCTGGATTTCATAGGTAAAGAATCATGAGGAGGCAGTCCAATGAAGAACAAATCTGAGTGCTATGGCAAGATGTTTCCTCCGGTGATCAGCTTGGCTCAAAATGAGCCGGTCGCAGGAAAGGTCTTCGGCTACCAGGTTGACCGTCCGGGGATGGCGGTCACCAGGCGGGTTGTTACCACCAACCGCGAGGCTTGGCAGGATTGTTTGGAATGCCCCGACTTCGATGGTTGTTACCGGTTGTCAACAGGCGCCGTTCTGATGGAGATTGTGATGAGGACTTAGCGTGGTCCTCAGTATTTGTACCGAAAGGAGTCAAGCCGGGCAAGCTGGTTGAAGAGGAACTTGGCTCCGACTGGATGACGCCGGTATCAAAATACACTATGGAGGCAGCGCCCAAGTGAGAGTCCTCATCCTTTGCACGGGCAATTCGGCCCGAAGCCAGATGGCGGAGGGACTGCTTCGCCATGACGCCGCTAATGCCTTCGAGGTCTTCAGTGCGGGCACGAAGCCGACCCAGGTGCGGCCGGAGGCCGTCGCCGTGATGCGGGAGGCAGGCATCGACATATCAGGCCAACGCTCCAAGTCCGTGGACGAGTTTGCCGGGCAGGATTTCGACTACGTCATCACCGTCTGCGACAATGCTAAGCAGAGTTGCCCTGTCTTCCCGGCGAAGACAGAACGCATCCATTGGAGCATTGAGGACCCCGCTGCGGCGCAAGGCTCCGAGGAAGAAATACTGGCAGCCTTTCGCCGCATCCGGCAAGAGCTGCGTTTGCGGCTTCAGCGCTTCGCTGAAACCGAGGCGGGGAAACCATGCTGAAGGTGCAGCCAGCATTTGGCTATCCGCCTGAAGAAGGGCGCTATCTCCGGGGCAACGACTATTCTCCCGTCGCCGTGGCTGTCATCCTGCTTTACGACCAGGAATAGATTCCCCCGGACATCGAGAGCCTGATCCGGGTTGGCCTGGAAAGCGGAGCCGCTCTCTCGGGCACCGTCCAGACTGAAAACGTTGGCATCGAGAAGCTCATCTGCAACATCGTCGCCAACCCGAACACCCGCTACCTCGTGGTCTTCGGCCCGGAGTCGCCGGGGCACCAGACGGGCGATGCCCTCCTCAGGTTGGTAGAAAACGGCGTGGACGAGCACAGGAGGATCATCGACGCCCAGGCCCGGACTCCCTATCTCTTCAATCTCCCAATCGAGTACATTGCGCGCTTTCGGCAACAAGTCCGCATGATTAATCTTCTGGACGAGGGCGACCCCGAATTGCTGGGTCGGGCCGTCTGGTCCTGCTTTCAGGAAGAGCCTACCTCGTTCCAAAATTACACTCTCTCTGATCCAGGGGCCTACCCTGAGGCCCCTCTTTCGGGTCAGCTCACCTGGCGGGTTACTCGCCCCCAGGCCGAACCAAAAGACGCGGGCGAACGGCAGCAGAGGGAGAAGCTGAGAGATTTGATGGCGCGGGCGAAACGAGGAGCGGAAATGAAGAGAGCGCGGGAGAGACTTTAAGAGGGAATCCGTTGAAAAGAGTCCTGGTTTGAGGTCTCGCTCTGGGGCTCGTTGAATGGGTTACGGCGAGCAGATTGTCCACGCACTGAGTAGACAATTGAGCGAAGAGTACGGTCCGGGCTTCGGCCGCACCAACCTGTTTTACATGATCCGCTTTGCCGAGACCTACCCCGACAGTCGAATTGTTCACGCACTGAGTGAACAATTATCCCGGATCCACCTCGGGCACATCATCTACCTCGACGACCCGCTCCAGCATGAGTTCTACACCCTAATGTGCCGGATTGAGCGTTGGAGCACCCGGACGTTCCAGGAAAAGATTCAAGGAATGGGTCATCCTTGGTATCATCTTCAGGTGTTCGTTGTTTCGGACACTTGAAACGAAGAAGTCACGGTACAAGGACGGTACAAGGTAAGCATGTTCCGTAGCATGCTCACCGGTTCCTTACAGGGCATTGCAGAGCGACCGCTGCCTCGTATTTACAACGAGATCCATCAAAATGACGCCCTTTCACGGCGGTAACGCGGGTTCAAATCCCGCCGGGGACGCCACACCTTTTCAACGACTTACGCCAGTTTCGCCTGAAACTCGCGGTACAATTGCGGGCGCCCCTTCCGCTGTTTTGCATCCAATTTGATCGGCTCGCGCTGCCTCACGAGAAGAGTGCCCGCCCGACGCTCACTTCGCTGCACGTAGTCTTGCCTGCTCCAACGCCTGCTTTGCAGGCGCCAACGGCTTTTCCAGGCGGCTGACGACGTCGGGCCGAAATCGGTTCTTGAAACAATCCAGCTTCTGCATGGCATCGACGGTTTTCAGAGTGCGCCCGATGTCGGCGAATGCGCTGCCTTATTGCAGCGCGGCCGACGAAGGAAGGGGAAAACGACTTGACGGATTCGCTAGTTCCAGTATAATGGAAGTATGACAACTCGTGACGACCCGGAACAAGTCATACGCTATGCGGACATGTTTGCAGCCATGGGGGCCGAGCCACGACTGCGCATCATGCAACTCCTCCTGACGGCCCATCCTCAGGGACTGGTGGTGGGCGACATTCAAGATGAACTGGGAATCCCTGCTTCCACTCTGTCCCATCATCTCGAGAAGCTCAAAAACGAGAAATTGGTCAAGGTACGGCGCGAGGGCACTTTCCTCTGGTACGCGGCGAATACCGAGGCCCTCCAGGAACTTCTTAACTTTCTCTACGCGGAGTGCTGTACCCGCAACAGAGCGGTTAAACCCGGCGACCTTGTCTTGATCGTGCAAGCCTCGAAGGGAACCCCGGAAAGGAAAAACAGATGAGCACAGAAAACATTAAGGAAGCGGTAAAAGAAAAGTACGGACAGGCTGCCCTACGCGTTATCCAGGGCCGGAGTTCGTGCTGCGGCACGGCTCCTCCACTGGAGGGTTGTCCTGACCCCATCACATCCAACTTATACGACGGCGGCCAAACTAGCCAGATTCCTGAGGAAGCTCTCCTGGCTTCGCTGGGGTGTGGAAACCCGACCGCTCTGGCCGAGCTAAGGCCTGGGGAGACCGTGCTCGATCTCGGATCAGGCGGCGGCATTGATGTGTTGTTATCCGCCAAGCGAGTCGGTTCGACCGGCAAAGCCTACGGCCTGGACATGACGGATGAGATGTTGGCACTTGCCCGAGAAAATCAACGAAAGGCTGGAATTCCGAATGCGGAGTTTTTGAAGGGGGAAATCGAAGATATTCCGCTGCCTGACAATTCCGTCGACGTCATCATCTCGAATTGCGTCATCAACCTCTCTGCCGACAAGGATCAAGTTTTGAGAGAAGCATTCCGGGTGTTGAAGCCGGGTGGACGATTCGCAGTCTCCGACATCGTGGTGCGCGGCGAAGTCCCTGCCGAGATTCGGCGCAACATGGAGCTATGGGTAGGCTGCATGGCCGGGGCACTGGAAGAGAGCGAGTATCTCGCAAAACTTACGAAAGCAGGTTTTGAGGTGGCCAGCATCGAACCGACGCGGGTTTACCGGGTTGAAGACGGGCGCGAATTGCTTTCGTGCCGGGGAATCGACGTGGAGGCGATCGCACCTCTCGTCGATGGCAAGTTCATGAGCGGCTTCGTGCGGGCGAAAAAGCCAAGCCTGCCCGCCTAACAACCTGGACGCTGCGAAACTAACGCCATCATCAAAAGATACGCCCGAGGTAGCGCAAGTGAGAGTACTTATCCTTTGCACGGGCAATTCGGCTCGCAGTCAAATGGCGGAAGGGCTGCTGCGCCATGACGCAGGAAATGTCTACGACGTTTTCAGCGCGGGCACAAAACCAACCCGCGTGCGACCTGAGGCCATCACCGTGATGCAGGAGGCTGGAATGGATATTTCCGGCCACCGCTCCAAGTCCGTGGATGAGTTCGCAGGACAGGATTTCGATTACGTCATCACGGTCTGCGATAATGCCAAAGAGAGTTGCCCCATCTTCCCGGCTAAGACACAACGTATTCACTGGAGTATCGAGGATCCCGCCGCCGTGCAGGGCTCAGAAGAAGAGAGGCTGGCGGCGTTTCGGCTCGCCCGAGACGAGCTGCGAGCGCGGCTTAAGGCCTTCGCTCAAGGTCATAAAGAAGGGCTATGTTGAAGGCAACAACAATAGACTCTCGTTCCTGACTGTCAGCGCCGGAAGTTTGTCCTGACGCTGCCTCGAGCAGGGAATCGGGAGTTCTTCTTTCGGCGAGATGGGAGAAGTTCGCGGCTGATGGCCTTGAGGAAGCCGCGCCCCCAAAGGCCGATCAGCAGCAAGGCTCCGAAAAGCAACACGGCGTCGAGGCTGGCGCGGTCCCGGGTCCAGTAAACGCCTTCCTGCACGTTCAGCCAGATCGAGAACTCGTCCAGAGTGAGGGCGGCGCCGACACCGTAGAGCAAGGACATCAATCGGCTGGCAAGGAGAGAGGACGACTTGCTGCCGGTGCCCACTTCAATCAGCCAACCAAACCCCACAGCCAGCAGGAGGAAAATCCCCCAGACCAAGTGATGCACATGCGTGCCGCCTATGTAAAGGTACCGAAACGGACCGATGTTGCGGGAGGCCAAGAACGCCAGCAAGCGGGCCACGGTGAAGGTGGTAAAGAACCCGACCGCGGCGAGGAAAAGACGACGTCTGGGGCGGTCGGGGACATGCTGGTGAAAAAGCTCACCCACGCGCGGAATGTACAGAATCAGCAGGACGGCAGCAGTGGCGACGGTAATCGAAATAGCGAGCAGCCAGGTTGTGGGCGACATGAGCGCTGCGTCTCCTATGCGGCTTGGCCGAGCACGTTCTCTGCGTCATAGGGCAAGAACCTGAAACACGGCTGGTAACCCGGTGGTGGCGGCGAATCCAGCGATGACAGCCGCCAAAACCAAGTCACCGCCGCATCGCGTTCAACGCGAGCGAGATTGTACCATGCAATCCCGACTGCCTGGGAGAATCGTTGTCAGGTGCCGTTTCCGCCTTCCTATGACGGCATACTACACTGGCCTCTTTTCTGATAAGGATACCGGACGCTGTTTCTCGTTTCTCTCGAATCGGGCGTTAATCTTTGAATCAAGTCAAGATGGGGAGTCTGATGCAGAGTCGCCGGCGAGCAGTCTCATCACCGCGAGGGCGCCGTCGCGCGCGGAGTGGGGGCGCGCCAGCTCACGAACCCGATTGCGAAGACCTTCAAGCTTCGAAGGCTCCGTCAACAATGAGGTAATGATCGGCGCCAGATCGTCAGGTTTCTTAATCCAGATTCCTGCTCCCCATTTTTCGATCCAGCGGCAGGTGCGCTCCTCGTTGCCGGGTAGGGGATTGAACGCCAGCATCGGCAGCCCGCAGGCAAAGCCCTCGTTGAGCGTTCCACCGCCGGGTTTGCTGATCATCAAGTCGGAAGCGACCATCCATTCCTGGACGTTGTCGATCCAACCCAACACGCGGACTTGCGGCAGGTGTCTACAGTGTTCTCGCAGGCGTTCCTCGACCCGCCGGCTTCTGCCCGCGAGCAGAACCACTTCCAAATCGGCTCGGACCTTGAGGATTTCCCTCAGTATGCGCTCAGGTGTGCCAAACCCCTGGCTTCCCAATGAGAGCAAGATCTGGATGGCGTCCGCTTTGACGCCCAACTTCTCGCGAGCCACCGCGCGCGAGGGTAGTGACGCGAACGCCGGGTGGATGGGTTGTCCGGTCGTCACCACCTTCGAGGCAGGTGCGCCGGCGCTGACGAGTTCGGCGGCGAGATCCGGATGGGTCGTAAGGAACAGGTCAACTTCCGGCTGCACCCAGGCGCGGTTGAAGTCCATCAACTCCACACCCACCAGCGCAAAGTTAGCGTGCGCCTCCCGCTTACACAAGGCGGCGAGTTCGCAGGCGCCGACCTCGGTAGCAATGACGGCGTCCGCAGCGTAATCACGGAGGAAGCGGCCTAGAGGCTGAGCCCCGCGCCGGTAGAGCCAATTGGGCCCGGTCGAGTCGGACTGAGACTGCTTGCTCTCAATCCATCGCCACAGGCTCGGCCAGATGGCAAGTGGAATCACATAGGAATTGTAATAGGCCCCGAACCACGCCGTGCAATGCTGGAGCGTATCGACGACCTCCGCATCGACGCTGGGGCGGAGATCTCGAAAGGCCTGGCGCAGGGCCGCTGCGGCTCGCGCATGCGCCGCGCCGTGCGATATGCTCAGGGTCAGAATTCGTGGATGTGTGGCCACGGTTTTAGGTTTCCCGGCAGGACGGGAATCTACTCTGCGGCTTTACATTCTGCGCTCGACCGCTTACCATCGCGGATTACTGATATGGAACTCTTCATCCTTGGCGCCGGCATGGGAATCGTGGGAGGACTGTTTCCCAACCCATTGCACATGATCGCGCTGACCCAGGTGGCCTTGGGCCGATGGGGGCGTGCGATTTTCGTGCTGCTGGGGCCGCCACTGGTTGTCGATGGAGCCTTTCTTCTCGTCACTTTGTTTTTCTACCGCTGGATCCCCTTTGGCATCGTCCACTATATCGCCTACGTTGGGGGAGCGGTCGTGATTGGCTTTGCGACCTACGCCCTCTGGGGAATGCGCCGCACAACCGAGGAAGCGATGGCGAAGTCCGCAGTATACACCTTCACGGGCGTCACCGTAGCCACGCTGGCGGAGGTGGCGGCTCCGGGAACCTGGGTTTATTGGATCACCATCGCCGGACCGATTCTCGCCGAGGGCCGGGCACACGGTTATGGGCGCGTGGTGCCTTTCTTCGTCGGCAGTGTGGTCGGATACTACGGGGCGGCGATATTCTCCACGGCGGTCATGGCGTGGGGCGCAGGCCTGCACAAACGCTTTAAGCAGCATCTGATCCTGGCAGCGAACATCCTGTTGTTGCTGATGGGTGCTTCCTACCTGTTGCGTGCGTATCTGAAATAGTGCGCCCCCCAGCGGTCTACGTATCGGCCCCGCAACACTTCTTGTATTTCTTTCCACTGCTGCAGGGACAGGGATCATTCCGTCCAGGGCGCGAGTGCGGTTCCGCCGCCGGTCCACGCTCTCGCAACATCTGCATGACATTCGCAGGCGCGCGGCCTTGCCTGAGTTCGGACGCCATCAACTGCATGTAAGGGTCGATGTGTTTAAAGAACAGCTTATATCCGGCACACAGATAATTGAGGCCCCACTCGCCGTCGTGTGTTCTCGTGAACCGGTGCTTGGGGCATTCCCCGTTGCACGCGAAACGGACTTCGCACTCCCGACAGTATCGCGGCAAGCTGTCGCGCTTATCCAAGCCGAAGCGGCGCTGTTGCTCGGAGTTGACCAGCCTGGCAAGTGCCTGCTCCCTGATGTTCCCCAACCGGTTCTCCGGATATACGTAATGATCGCAGGAGTACAAGTCGCCGTTATGCTCAATGGCCAGGCTCTCGCCGCAGGTCTCGCGAAATACGCATAGGCTTTGCGGCATCCCCAGCCAGCTTTCCAGTGCCACATCGAAGATTTGGACGAAATACCGCGCCACGTCGCGACGCACCCATTCGTCGAAAATTTCGCACAAAAATTTGCCGAACTGCAAGGGTTCCACGGACCATTCGGAGACCTCGGCCTCCGCCTGGTAGCGAGGGCCGATCAAAACCAGGCCGCGAGGATCGGGAGTTTTGGCCACCCTTTCTACGATGGGTATGAACTGCATGTACGTGCTTCCCACTTCCTTTAAAAACCGGTAAACTTCGCGCGGCTCGCGGGAGTTCCGGCGGTGCACCACGCTGAGCGTGTTGAATTCGACTCCATGCTTCTTGAGATATTCGAGGCCCCGCAGAACCGCGGCAAAAGTGGGCTGATCTCCTTTGTTGACGCGATAGCAGTCGTGAAGCTCAGCCGGGCCGTCGATGGAAAGCCCCACCAGGAAGTGGTTCTTCACCAGGAACTCGGCCCACGTATCGTCCAGCAGGATGCCGTTGGTCTGGAAGGCGTTTTCGATTCGCTTGCCGTTCGCATACTGCTCCTCCAGTTCGACGACCCTGCGGAAGTAGTCCACACCCAGCAAGGTAGGTTCTCCGCCTTGCCACGCGAAGCTGATCGTGGGCGCGTCCTGCGCCTCGATGTACTGGTGGATGTAGCTCTCCAGCACGTCATGCGGCATGGCCCAGGAAGCGGCGGCGGGATAGAGATTCTCCTTTTCGAGGTAAAAGCAGTACCTGCAATTCAAGTTGCAGATTGGCCCCACCGGCTTGGCCATGATGTGAAAGCCCGGCGAGCGTTGAGGCTCTGTTGACTCCGCTCCGGCGGGGGAGTCTGGTCGGTTCGCGATGTTTTCCAAATCAGTCGACATCTGTTTGGTGTGGCGGCGAAGCGCTCACCACAGAGGCACTGAGACACAGAGAAGATTCCATTTATCTCTTCAATACTCTTTAATCCTCGGTGCCTCAGCGCCTCAGTGGTGCGAAAATTCTTCAAAGCGTGCTGGCGGTGTCGTGGTCACCAGTCTCTTTGCGAAGCTCACGGATCCGTTGGCGAAGATCCCGAGTCAGCGTTGCGTACCTGGTTTCGCCGTAGAGGTTGTGCAGTTCGCCCGGATCTTCCTGAAGGTCGTAAAGCTCGAATTCCTCCGGCGGCTCATAGTAGTGGATCAGCTTGTAGCGCTCGGTGCGCACACCGCGGTTCTTGCGAACATCGTGCGGCCCCGGGTACTCGTAATACTCGTAGAGCCAGTCTTTGCGCCACGACTGCGGCTCCTCTCCCTTCAGCATGGGCGCCAGGCTTCGGCCCTGGACTCTGTCCGGAATTCGCACACCGGCCAGTTCAAGGAAAGTCGGCGCGATATCCGTATTCAGCACCATCTGCCGCGCGCTTGAGCCAGGTTGGATCAAGCCGGGGTAGCGAACGAGCATGGGCGTACGAATCGAGGGCTCGTGCATGAATCGCTTGTCGTACATTCGCCATTCGCCCAGAAAGAAGCCGTGATCGGAGCTGAACATCATCACCGTGTCATCAAGCCGGCCCAGATCGCTCAAAGCCTGGAAGAGCTTGCCAAGGTTGTCATCGACGTCCGCGATTCCAGCGTAATAATCCTTCACAATCTCTTCGAGCGACCTGGCGCAGTTATCCTTGGTCGCACTGTGCTTGGTGTACGGCCCGCCAATTTTGTTATCCGCATCCGCAAAGGCTCGGGGCTTTCCGGGGTAGCCTCTCAAATCGTCATCGAAGGTGACGGGCTTGGGAATGGTGACGCTGCTGTACAAATCAAGATATCGCCGTGCGCGGAAAAAGGGAGCGTGCGGCGACTGAAACCACAGGATCAGGCAGAACGGCTTTTCACGCTTCCGCTTGAGCCAGCGTATGGCGCGTTCCGCCACCAAATCGTCAACGTATCCTTCATAAACCTCGTTTGACTCAATCTTGCCGCGTGAACCCGCTTGAATCCGCGGCCAGAAATAGTCTGCCGCTGCTCCGGGAAAGCCGAAGTACTCGTCCCACTGCCGCTCTCCCAGCCGGCCAACGTGCGCTTTGCCAAACAGCGCCACCTCATAGCCCGCCCCCCGCAGCAAATCCGTAAACATCGGAACATCCGCGGGAATCGCGCGGCTGTCCTGGTTGTCGATGCACCCGGTCGTGTGGGAGTAAAGCCCCGTGAGCGCGGAGGCGCGGGACGGCAAACAGAGGGCATTCACCACGAAGGAATTATGAAACTGCATTCCCTCGCGTCCGATGCGGTCAATGTTGGGGGTCTGGAGAATGCTGTTGCCGTTCAGGCCCAGGGCGTCGGGACGGTGCCCGTCGGTAGTGATGAAGATAAAGTTCGGGCGGGGCGTTTGCGTCGCGGCTCCTGCAACATTCTGCGGTGAAGCGGACCCAAGTGCCAGCGCGCCCACGGCCCCCGCTCCAGCCTTTAAGAACGTCCGCCGCGATGACTTGCCTTCGTTGTCTTCCATCTCCCCTCCTGTGCCCCCAGCCTGCGCCGATCCCTGAACGGAGCAACCCCCGCCATCAGCTTACAACACGAAGGCGAGTTCAGGAACTTGATTATCGGAAGAGCTGAAGGATCACTTCTCCGCTAAGGCCATCTACAGTCAATGTGCCCGGCCTGCTGCAACCGTCCAACCAAATTAGAGAAGGCTCCGCACGGTTCTTTCGCATTTTTCGCTTGACAAGCTCAGGGACCTATGATAGCCTATCACTGTGCTCGCATGGCAGGCATATTGTCGCAGGCAGGCGCGGACGCGCCGGCGCGCCCGACGGAACAGAATGCTCCCGGCCGAGGGAAGAAGAGAGAAATGCAGAAAAACATCGAAACAGTGGGAACGAAGCTAAGAAGTGGCTGAAAACAAGGGACATGAATTTTTTCTATGCTGCAAATTGTGCCCGTTTTGCGCGCGTTTCAGCACAAATCAGAGCTTAAGAGGAGCGAAAACAGCACGTTTTGTGAAAACGAACCGAAGCCATGAGCCGAAAAGCACGATCCGTAAAGTGACAAACAGTCGGCTACACCAGCTTCACATTTGCAGAGCTGGCCCCACGCACAGTTCCGGTCTCCCCCGGGCACCGCGTCGCCGGGCTTTGGAGTGGTATTGAAGATAATCCCCAACCTCTGGAAGTGCAAAATGAACCGAACCGCAAGCGTTTTGCTTCTTGCGCCGTTCGCTGGATTACTGCTCTTGAGCAACACCAGCCGCGCTCAGGAATCGGCGAAGGCATGGGCTTCTTTCGAGTACCTATTAGGAGATTGGGTAGGCGAGGGCGGAGGACAGCCGGGCCAGGGAACCGGCGGGTTCACATTTCTGGCTGATCTTCAAAACCACATTCTGGTGCGTAAGAATCACGCGGCTTATCCGGCCACGAAAGACCGGCCGGCTTCCACGCATGACGACTTGATGGTGGTCTATCGAGACTCGGATAATACGCCCCCGAGAGCTGTTTATTTTGACAGCGAAGGGCACGTAATCCACTACTCGGTGACCGCCTCCGCCGACCACAAAACGATTGAATTTGTGAGCGAGGCGTTGCCTTCCAGTCCCAGGTATCGCTTGACTTATTTTGTGACGGGCGGCGGTGCTTTGACTCTCAAATTCGAAATTGCGCCTCCAGGCAAACCGGACTCCTTCTCAACTTATATTGAAGCCAAAGCCAAGCGAAAGTAATGACGCCGGCAAACTCGGCTTGACAGAACTCGTGTTGTTTGAGACTATCTAAGTTCGATACCGAATCAGGGCATCGAAAACCAATATGGATGACAAAAGCCTTTACTCAGGGCTGATCCGTCTGCATATTCTCCACCACGCCGCCCAAGAGCCTCTGTACGGAATTTGGATCGCCGAGGAACTGTGGCGGCACGGCTACAAGCTTAGCGCCGGCACACTTTACCCGATTCTTCACGGTTTGGAGAGCAAGGGTTATTTGCGCTCCCACGAGGAGCGCAACGGCAAAGTTGCAAAGCGGGTTTACACCATAACTCCGCTCGGCAGAAAGGCGCTGCGCGTAGCCAGGAAACGCGTGCACGAGCTATTTGGAGAAATGTTCGGTGTGAAGGGTTGAGAGCCATATCAGTCTGTCTTCTGAGGTGAAAACTTTATGCGCCGGAGATTCGTTCCGGAGTTATCCGCCTTGGTTCTGATATCAGTTCTGGGACGAGGCCTCGTGGCACAGGTGGGCGGGCCGCCTGCGCATGCCTTGACACTCACGGACGCGCTTGACTACGCTCTCCGGCACTACCCTGCCGTCCGCGCTTCACTCGAAGAAGCGGCGGCGGCGCGCGCCGGAATACCGCTGGCACGAACCCAATATCTTCCCTATTTAAGCGGAGTCTACCAGGACGGCCGCGCCACCCAGAACCAAGTGGCCGGCATTTGGCTTCCAACATCTATCACTCCCACGGTTGAAGGGCCTGTCGGCGGATCTTCCAGCGGGCAGAGCTATTGGAACACTCAAGCCGCAGTGCTTTTCTCCTGGGAGCCAATCGACTTCGGCCTGCGCGCAGCTGTCGTGGGAGGAGCGAAATCCGCAGCGTACAAGTCAACTGCGGACGTGGCGGTGACGAAACTTTTGGTGGCGACAGCGGTCGGCGATTATTTTCTAAGCACCCTGGCGAGGCATCAGGCGGCCGTGGCAGCGCAGGCCAATGTGGACCGCTGGCAGGCTTTCGTCAAGTCCGTTCACACGCTGGTCGACAACGCCTTGAAGCCGGGGGCCGATGCCTCACGTGCCGACGCTCAACTCGCTCTTGCCAAGACCCAGTGGTATCAGGCGCAGGCGGGAGAACAAGCGGCTTTGGCCACGCTTGCGGCGCTTATGGGCATGGCCGGCACTGAGGTCCAAACGGAGGCGGGAAATCTGGTTCAACTGCCGCCCGTGGACGCGTTGCCGCGCGCAGCACCGGCCGATAACCCACTGGCGCGGGATCAAATGGCCGCGGTGCGGCAGGTAGAGGCGCAGGAAAAGGTGCTGAACCGGACCGACTACCCGCGGATTTTTCTCGGAGCTGAGGCTTTCGGCCGAGGCAGCGAGATTCCTAATAACGGATCGATCGCCGGCAATTGGGATGCGTTGGCGCCCGGACGGGGAAATTGGGTGGCGGGGCTGACGATTACCTTCCCAAATGTCTTCGATTTTAAAACCGTGAGTGCACAAAAGCAGATCGCCAAGGCGAATGAGCGATCGCAGCGAGCGCTTTATGACAGAACCATTCAAGACGTAACCGGCCGGCTCCAAGCGGCGCTGGCGGAACTGAAGAGCGCTCAACTGGTGGCGCAGCAAACGCCCGTTGAGCTGGCTGCGGCGCGCGCGTCGGAGACTCAATCGCGTGCGCGTTACGCGGCGAGCCTGGCAACCCTGGTTGAAGTGGCTGACGCCGAGAGTCTCCTGGCTCAAGCGGAGATGGACGATGCGGTTGCCCGGCTGAATGTGTGGCACAGCCTTTTCAATGTGGCCTCTGCGCAGGGCGACTTGCAGCCATTCTTAAGTGTGTTGCGAGGATCCAACCCGTGAAAGGATCGGGCGATCCGGTGATCGGGAGATCGGGAGGCAAATCTGTCGCGGAGCATTTTTCACGGGTGGCGCACTTCAGCATTTTGTTCACCCGATCACCGGATCACTCGATCTCCCGATTTCCTGGTCGGATTTTTCGCTGGAGGCACTAAATCATGTGGTTGATTCGCGCGGCATTGAGACGCCCGATTGCCACCTTGGTGGTGGTGATCAGTGTAGCGCTCTGCTCCGTTCTGGCCGTCACGCGGATGCGCATCGATATCTTCCCTAACCTGAATTTCCCGGTAATCTACGTCGCGCAGCCCTATGGGGGAATGAGTCCGGCGCAGATGGAAGGCTACCTCGTCTATTACTACGAATACCATTTTCTATACGTCAATGGCATTCAGAGCGTCGAGGACAAGTCGATTCAAGGCAACGGCATTTTGAAATTGACCTTCTATCCCGGCACGGACATGAGCCAGGCCTTGGCGCAGACCATATCCTACGTGAATCGCGCCCGCGCATTCATGCCGCCCGGAACAGTCGCGCCGTTCGTGATCCGCTTCGACGCCGGCACCGTGCCGGTCGGGTATATCGTGTTTTCCAGCGAGACTCGCACCCTCGGCCAAATCCAGGACTTGGCTCTTAACCGCGTGCGGCCGGCCTTCGCCACGCTTCCCGGCGTTACCTCGCCGCCACCCTTCGGCGGCAACCAACGCTCCATTGTCGTCACGGTGAATCCGGATCGCCTGCGATCCTACAACATGTCGCCCGACGAAGTCGTGCAGGCCATCAATAATGGCAATACTCTCCAGCCCGCCGGAAATGTGCGCACCGGCAGTCTGCTTCGCATCGCTCAGAGCGATGCTATTACACCCAACATCCAGGCTCTTGCGGACCTGCCAATACGGACCGGCGCCGGCCCCACCGTCTTCCTTCACGACCTCGGCGTAATCCAAGACAGTACGGACATTCCCACAGGATACGCACTCGTTAACAGCCGCCGTGCGGTCTACATCCCCGTGACCAAGCGTCCCGACGCGTCAACGGTCGCGGTGGTAAATGAAGTCAAGAAGAGCCTGCCGTATTTCCAATCTCTGGTTCCCGACGACATCAAGGTCACTTACGAGCTGGACCAGTCTCAGTACGTCACGGCCGCGCTCAGCGCCGTGGTCCGGGAAGGACTGTTCGGAGCCCTCCTGACCGGCCTTGTAGTTCTGTTGTTTCTCGGCGACTGGAAGAGCTCGTTTATCGTCATGACCACCATCCCGTTTGCGCTTTTAACTTCGGTGGTGGCCTTATGGCTTACGGGCCAAACCATCAACGTCATGACTTTGGGAGGGCTGGCTCTGGCGGTCGGTATCCTCGTTGACGAAGGTGTAGTCGAAATCGAGAACATTGATGGCACGCTTCAGCAGGAGCCTGACCTGCAGCCCGCCCGCAGCGTGCTCCAGGCGACACAGAGAACCGTCTTGCCCCGCTTTCTATCCATGCTCGCTGTGGTTGCGGTTTTTGTTCCCTCATTTCTAATGTCCGGCGTGGCGCAAAACCTGTTCGTGCCTCTTTCACTTGCTGTGGCCTTTGCGATGATTGCCTCCTTCCTGCTTTCGAGTTCCTTGCTGCCCGTGTTATTCCTTTGGGTACACCGCAACCTCGAAAGGGGCCGCAAGGCCCTTATCGCGGGGCGATGGGACTTTGATAGGGGTCGAGATCGCTGGGGTGCGTTCCTCACTCAGGTTGGGAAGCTTCGCTGGCCGGTTCTGGTAGTTTACGCCGGGATGGTGCTCGCTATTATTCTCCTGCTCGGTCCGCAACTCGCCCAGGAACTGTTCCCCAGCGTGGGCGCCACCCAGTTCCGACTGCGTTTCGATGCCCCCACGGGCACACGAGCGGAAGAGACGGAGCGACTGGTGACGGGAGTTCTGGATGAAATCCGCCAGGCTGCGGGAGCGCAGAATGTGCTTATCACTCTGGGCTACGTTGGAACGCAGGGGGCAAGCTATCCGATCAACACAGTGTTCCTTTGGACGAGCGGACCGCACGAAGCGGTCATTAACGTTGCGCTTCGACCTGAGGCTCATATCGACCTGGACGGCTTCGAAGAAAAACTCCGCCAGATCCTGCCGCCGAAATTTCCGGGATCGTCGTTTTCCTTCGAGCCCGGAAACCTGGTTGACCAGATCATGAACTTTGGGGCGCCCACTCCTGTCGAACTGGCAGTGGCTGGACCGAACCTGTCTGCCAGCCGTGCTTACACGGAGCGGTTGCGAAATGAAATGGGAATGATTGCCGACGTGCGGGACTTGAAATACGAACTACCCCTCGATTATCCGAGTGTGAATGTAAAGGTCGACCGCGAACTGGCGGGGCAGTTCGGTGTAACGACAGCGCAGGTCGCCCGGTCGCTCTCGGAGGCGACCTTTTCGAGTCGCTTCACCAGCCCGAATTATTGGGCTGATCCGAATTCCGGCATTGCCTATCAATTGCAAGTGCAGTACCCCCAATCAAGAATTACCTCGCTCGAAGATGTCGAGAATATCCCGGTCATGCCGGGGCAGTTCCAGCACCCGTTGATCGGCGATCTGGCCAGAGTCGAAGACGGCACGATCATGGGCGAATACGACCGGCGCAACGGCTTTCGCATGTTGACCCTTTCAGCGAATATGGCAGGTCACGACCTGGGCAAGCTGGCGAAAAGCCTCGATGCCGCCATGCGGCGCGCCGGAGCGCCACCACGCGGCACCACCGTTCAAATGCGAGGCCAGATTGCGCCCATGCGAGAGACATTCACCAACCTTGCGGTTGGTGTGGGGCTGGCAGCCTTGGTCATCTTCCTGTTGCTGGCTGCGAACTACGAGTCTTTGCGCCTCGCCTTGGTGGTGCTGACGACGGCGCCCGCCGCGATCGCCGGAGTAATCTTGATGCTGCTGGCCACCCATACTACGCTGAATATCGAGTCCTACATGGGTGCCATCATGGCTGTGGGAGTGGGTACCGCGAACGCGATCTTGCTCGTGACCTTTGCGGATCAGCACCGCCGGAGCGGCGCGTCCTCGCTCGCGTCCGGGATTGAGGGCGTGAGGGAGCGCATGCGCCCCATCTTGATGACCAGCGCCGCCATGATTGCCGGAATGATCCCCATGGCGCTGGCAAGAGAGGTCACGGCTCCCTTGGGTAAGGCGGTAATCGGCGGTCTCCTCGCTGCGACTTTGGCCAATTTAACCGTGCTGCCCTTCGTATTCTCTGTCGTCCAGCAACGGGCCGCGACCGGTTCTCCCTCGCTCGACCCCGACGACCCGGAAAGCCGCTACGCGAAGGGCTAGGAGCAAGTTGGACCACCAAGACACGGAGATACATGGGAAGGAGATAACGAAAATGCGGGAGAGGGCAGGACGCACGTTTCGGGTTGAAACTGTCTTGTTTTCGTGGTGCCTTGGTATCTCTATGGTGGCGTCGTCCTGCCGCCAGGACACCAGCGGTACCGCATCCGCCGCACCACCGTCGACGCCCCAGTTGGAAGTAACTACGGTGAAGTCTGCGAAGCTGAACACTACGGAGCGTTTACCGGCTGAGCTTGCGCCCTATGAACGCGTCGAGGTTTTTGCTAAAGAGACCGGTTTTGTGAAATCGATCACGGTCGACCGCGGCTCCAAAGTGAAGCAAGGGGAACTCATAGCTGAGCTGGAGGCCCCGGAATTGGTGGCCCGGCAAGCCCAAGCTAACGCCTCATACGAAAGCGCTCAATCGCAACTCGCCGCCGGGCAAGCCAGGCTGGCTTCAGACCAAGGGACCTATCAGCACATGAGCGCTGCGGCCAAAGTGCCTGGTGTCGTGGCCGCCAACGACCTGGAGATTGAGCAAAAGACCGTACAATCAGATGAGGCGAACGTCGCGGCCCTCGAGAAGACAGTCCAAGCCGCCCAGGAGAATCTTCGGGCGGTTTCGCAGCTTCAATCCTATTTGAGAATCATGGCCCCGTTCGATGGCCAGGTGACGACTCGCTACGTTCACCCCGGCGCGCTCGTCGGTCCGGCGGGCGGCCCCGGCGCCTCGACCCCGATTGTGCAGATTCAAACGCTCACGCGGCACCGGTTGGTGATCCCCGTTCCGGAGTATGATGCGGCCGGTATACCGGTAGGAACCGCGGTGAGTTTCACCGTACCATCCTACCCTGGACGAGTTTTCCAGGCCCCGATTGCCAGAGTCTCGCGCGCCGTGGACTACAAAACGCGTACCATGCCTGTGGAACTGGACGTTCGAGACTCGCAGGCAGAACTTAATCCAGGCATGTTTTGCGAAGTGTCCTGGCCGGTGCGCCGTGATTACTCCACGCTGTTTGTGCCTGCCTCTGCCGTGGCCAACGACCTGGAGCGAGCCTTCGTGATTCGCGTCGAAAACAATCGAGTGGACTGGGTCGACGTGAAAACCGGAGCCAAGTCCGGCAACTTGATCGAAGTCTTTGGCAAATTGAAAGAAGGTGACCAAGTGGCGGTGCGCGGAACGGACCAAATACGTCCCGGAGCCACGGTCGCACCTCACTGGGTTGCCTCGCCGTAACCCTCGCGGCACTGCAGCGTTTGTGGGAACCATCCTGAAGAAGAAAGGGGCTAACCGGCGCATGAGACCTCTCTTCCAGTTCTTGTTCAGACCAACCCGAGGCGGGGCCGGCGTGGCGCTGATTCGTCTTGCCGTCGGCTTGATATTCCTGACGCAGGGCATCCTAAAGTACATTGACCCCAAGATGGGCGTGGCTCGTTTCGCGAGGATTGGGCTCCCGCATCCATATTTCACCGCGCATTTTGTGGGGACAATTGAGATCGTCTGCGGCTTTCTCGTGATGCTCGGGCTTTGGACAAGGGCCGCAGTCGTTCCGCTCTTGATTGTCATCTCAACCGCGATCGCCACCACCAAGATTCCTGAACTGTTTCGAGCCGGCCAAGGATTCTGGTTCATGGTGAGCGATGCTCGTACCGATTTCGCCATGCTCTGTTCGCTCGTCTTTCTGATTGTCGAAGGCGGGGGAGCGTGGTCATTGGACGCACGAAAGACTCTCGAACCAGGGGAAACCCAGCCGAGGTGAATGAGATGAAATTCTGCGTTTGGGTATTTGCGCTTACGGCCGTGGCTTGGGGGCAGGTGCCCCATCAGCATCACCCCCCTTCGTCCGCGGAGTATGCGAAGGTGCTCGAGGACCCCTCGCGCGATGCTTGGCAGAAACCGCACGAAGTGGTGATGGCGCTGGGTCTGAAACCTACAGACACAGTCGCCGACATCGGCGCGGGCACCGGCTACTTCGCGCGCCGCTTCGCGATGCACGCCAGCAAGGTCTACGTGGTCGATATTGACCAAAAGCTGTTGGCGATTGCGAGCAGCAAAGCGCCCGCGAATCTACAGACGATTCTTGCCGCACCCGATGACCCGCGTCTTCCGCCACGGTCAGCGGACTTGATCTTCTTTTGCGATGTAGTTCACCACTTGGGGGACCGTCCGGTGTACTATCGAAAACTTGCCAAGGTACTGAAACCGGGAGGGCGTATCGTAGTCATTGATTTCTACAAGAAATCGCTCCCGGTCGGCCCACCGGAGTCGATGAAGCTCTCCGAGGAGGAAGTCATTGCGGAATTTGAGGAGGCAGGCTTCGGCCTTAGCAAACGATTGAATATGCTGCCCTATCAGTACTTCCTGTTTTTTGAGAGACGCTAGCGAAGAAAAGCCAGCAGGTTGTTCACGCGCCGGGTAGTCGCATTAAAGGAGCGCAGAGTTGAGAACCCGACTGTCCTTGTGGGCCTGTCTGCTGTTGGGAGTGGCAACTCCAGGAGCGTCTGCTCTCGGCGCCCAAAGTGAGGCGCCTTACGCGCCAAGCCCTGTTATTCAAAGCGCAAATTGGGATTTCGAGCACCTCATCCGGTTGGCCAACACTCCGGGCAAAGGAGGCAGCGATCTTTGGCCCACCACATGGGCGGCCGACGGGAATATCTATACCGGTTGGGGTGACGGGGGCGGCTTCAGCGGCGCAAGTGATTACAGCGGCCGTGTCAGTCTTGGGTTCGGCAAGATTATTGGTACCCCTCCCAGCATCAAAGGAGTGGATGTCTGGGGTCACTACCCGAAATACGCCCAGCATCCCGCCACCTTCTGCGGCAAGCCCGTCAGCATGCTTTCTGTGGGCGGCGTCCTCTACGCCTGGGTCAGTAGCTTTTTCAATGAGAGCACTGCCAATTTTGTTCACTGTGCTTCGAACCCAAATCCTGCAGAACACAGGCTTGCATGGTCAGCCGACCTCGGTGCAACCTGGACGCTCTCGTCATGGAAGCTGGAGCCATTACGCAGCCCTCTGGTTTGGGCGTGCTTCCTTAATTTTGGCGCGGACAATGTGCGTGCGAGGGACAGATACGTATATCAGTACTGGAGAATTCAGGGAGAATCCAGCAACACCTACTTGGCCCGAACACTACCCGGGAAGCTACAGGGCGGCCCCAGCGTATCAGGCGCCTACGAATACTATGCTGGTCCCGGCCCGGTGTGGTCAGCCGAAGCCTCCACGGCCCAACCGGTTTTTGTGGACACCAGTGGCCGGGGCATCACTCATGTCGTCTACGACGCCGGCCTCAGACGTTTTATTGCTTCCGTTCAGGGCCACAGCGTAGGAGAGGCGGGTTTGTTTGACGCACCGCAACCGTGGGGACCTTGGACGACCATTGCGTATTATCAAGACTGGGGTGGCTATGGAGATCGTGAGTCTCTTGGCATAGACTTCCCGACTAAATGGATAAGCAGGGATGGAAAGACTCTTTGGGCTGTGTTTTCGGGCGGAAGACTCGGGGAAAATGATGACTTGCTTGATTCGTTTAATCTCGTGAGATTGACATTGCGCCTCCGCGACGGCGTAAATAGAAAGTAGAAGCTTAGAAAAGGTATAGTTTAAACAGTTAAGGCACCACTTAGTTCACGGTTCCGAGAATTCAACCCCCTCTTATGACCTCAGAAAGGTCAACGAACCCTACACCTGAAAGCTCCGCGCCAGTCGACAGCTTGCAGAACCACCGATGCCCCCGAACTATCACTCGATGGCCATTGCCACTCCGGTATACGGCATTGTCGGAACCGACTTCGACCAAGCTGAATCCCGACTCTCTCAGGACGGCGTCGCACAGGCCGGCAATCGCGGCTGCTTTCCGCTCATCTTCCGGGCGGAGAGGAGAGGTTTGGGAATCGGGTGGTACTGAGGGAAAGTCCTTATCCGCAGCGCCGGGCATCGGGGTGCCTCCTCGTGCCGGACCCTCACATATCTATATGGTACACCTCGGAGTAGGATTTTCAACTCGGAACTCTAGATTGCAAATTATGTTAAATTAATCATCAACCGGTATGTACATGACTATCAATATAGTATACAGACAGTGCCAAGCAGAATCAGCACCTACTTAGCCAGATTCTTCTGGCCGCTTCTGACCCTGGGGACCGCAGTCGCGGTGACGCCCGGCGCTCGGCGAGTTCGAGCAATCCGGGTGACAGCTTGCAGGTGACAATGCCTGCGCCGCATGAAGCATCCCGTGGTATCCTCTCTCACGAGCGCTTACCCTATGAATGTTCTGCTATTCGGCGCCACCGGCATGATTGGGCAAGGTGTTTTGCGCGAGAGCCTCCTCGATCCGGACGTGCAAAACGTCCTATCGGTAGGGCGTAGTTTGACAGGACAACGCCACCCCAAGCTACGCGAACTCATACATACTGATTTCTTCGATTTCTCCGCCCTCGAGCCAGAGATGAAGGGGTTTGACGCATGCTGTTTCTGCCTCGGTGTCTCCTCCGCAGGCATGTCGGAGGAGCGCTATCAGCGCGTCACGCACGATATCACGATGGCAGTTGCACGCACGCTAGCGAAACTCAATCCGGATATGACCTTCATTTATGTATCGGGAATGGGCACAGACAGCACGGAGCGCGGTCGCGTGATGTGGGCGCGGGTGAAAGGCAAGACCGAGAATGCTCTGATGAAATTGCCGTTCAAGGCACGGTACATGTTCCGGCCGGGATTCATTCAACCGTTGCGAGGGATTCGTTCGAAGACCAGACTGTACCGGGCATTTTACACAATTACAGGACCGCTTTGCCCCTTAATCAGGGTGCTCTTCCCCAGGTACGTGACAACGACGGAGGATTTGGGACGCGCCATGATCAAGGTCGCCAAGCAGGGCGCCCGGAAATCAGTGCTGGAAAACTGGGACATTAACCGCATTTGAAAACGCCCGCGCCGAAGCGGCGCGGTCCAACCTTCGTTCATCCAGGGACGAGGCTTTGCGGCTGCTTTTGCCTTCGTCACTGAGGCCGATTCTTCCCGATTATCGTTGCTCGCGCCGGTGCCCGTCAGTGGAGCACGGGCGAATCACCGTGGCTTTCTAGCCAGTCGCGCAACGCCGTTACGACGCGGGGGTCGAGTTGCGTGCCAGAGCAACGGCCCAATTCAGTCAGCGCCTCACTGACTGTGCAGGGGTTCTTATAACGCGAACCTCTGACCATACAATGGAAACACTCAGCCACAGCCAAAATTCGGGCTCCCAGGGGGATCTCTTCGCCTTGCAAGCGGTCGGGGTAACCATTGCCGTCGTACCGTTCGTGGTGGTGACGCACGATTCGCGCAATCCCTTTCTCTTTCAATGTCTCCAAGATTTTCGAGCCCCAAGCCGCGTGGCTCTTTACTCTTTCGAATTCCTGCTCCGTTAAAACCGTGGGCTTACGGAGCACTTCCTCGGGCACACTGATGTTGCCGATATCATGGACAATCGCCGCCAGCGTGATATCTTGAATCTCCGCCTCAGGCAGACCCACGCGGCTAGCGATCTTGGTCGCCCACCAAGAGACTTCCTCGCAATGGCCGCGTGTGTAAGGGTCTTTGGCTTCGATCACGAAAGCGAGGGCCTCGATCGTGTCAAGGAGCGGCGTTGTCCTCTGCTCACACTCTCGCTTTAGTGCGCGCAGGCCCGCATCGATTGCCATATATTCCTCCCTCTGCCCTTGCCCTACGGGGCATGGACTGCCCGTATCTTCTTGATTTGCTCTCGGCGTTCTATCCCGCCTGGTCTAAGAACGACCTCTTCCCCCTGACTCCTTCGATCTCTATCCCTATTTTCGGCTGAACGAGAGAGAGAAGTGAGGGAAATAAACGACGACTCGCCGCGGGACGGCGGAGGACCAAACTGGGCTGGGGAGTTTTTCGCCGACCGGGAAGAAGCCAATAGCTAACGGTCCCCGCTTGGCGCGCGGACTCCGTCTCAATAGCCAGAATCCGAGTCCGGGGGAGGGTGCCGTTTCAATCCGGAGAAAGTCTAAGCTGCGACTTGCGCAGCACCATGCGGATAGTCATGATCCCAGGAGCACCCCAGGCAGCGTTCCCGTACGAACCGGACACAACCCCACTCTAAAACCGGAGAGTAATTCCGTTTTCGAGTTTGCTGCTTCCTGTCCGGGAGCGGAACACCGCCCGGGAATGGCTATTCGATCCTGACTACCCTCTTAGCAATCAGCGCGTCGAATCCAGAACTGAACTCGCAGCTATTTCCGAGTGTTGGCCTCAATCTTGTCTAAGATAGCCATGAGCTTATTCGTTTTGCGAATGTAAATCGTGGGTACATAAATGGCGAGCAAAGCAACGATCACAATGCTTGCAAAGATCGCGGTCGCAGACAACTCCATAGTAGCCTCCGGTAGAACGAGAGTAAAATCTTGCAGGATATGTATACAACGACTTAAGGGCTTGAGCAACAAGTAAATTAAGGTTTCATTTGCATGGCGCGCTATCGCAACAAAGCAAAAAACGACTCGAAGCGGTTCTTGACGAGCCAGGAACGCACCGGCCGCCCCTTCTTGTGCCAAAACCGGCTACGATTCTCGCCGGAAAATTGCGGGGGATCAACGGTACTAAAGTAAGGTATCGACCGGATGAGGTGTGCGCACTTCACAGCACGCCATATTTCAAGTATACCTCCCGAAGCGACTTGCCCTCGAGGAGTTCCTTCCGAGAAAGATTCTCTTTCTGCACCTTTTCCTGCGCTTTCACTAAGACCGCCTCTTCAACCTCGTTGGGCACCACGACGATGCCGTCAAAGTCGGCGAAGATCAGGTTGCCTGGCTTCACCAGCACGTCGCCGCAGCGGATGGGCACATCATAGGCCACAACCATCCCGCGTCCCATGGAATCAAGAGGACGAATGCCCGAATAGTAAACGGGAAATCCCATTTCGATGATTCGGTTGCAGTCGCGGACCTGGCTGTCGCAAACGCAGCCTACGGCGCCGTTTCTTTTCGCTACGGTGCTCATCAGTTCACCCCATGGCGCGTTTGTCCCGGCATAATCGGTTGAATGGACGACCACGTCCCCGAGCCTGAGAGAATCCACCGCCTCGATCTCAAGTCCGTAAGGATCAACCTCGTTGATGTAGTCCGTCTCCATCCAGCGAAGGGTCCGGGCGTGGCCGACGAACCCGCAGTTCTTTCGATCGGGTAACAAAGGGCGCAGCCGATGGTGCATGGCTTGGTTGCGGTAACCGAGGCCATCCAGGATGTCGCACACCGCGGCCACGTACAAATTCTCGCGAATGAACTTTTCGATTTCAGTGTCGCTGGCAAACATACGCGGCACCCCCCTTTCGTATAATCGGGTGATCGGGCAATCGGGTGGACAATTTCTGATTGGTGATTTGCGATTGGTGATTGAAAAAGAAATCACAATTCACAAATCACAAGTCGCAGATCTTTCACCCGATCTCCCGGTCCCTAAGACTCGCTAAAATCAATCATGATGGGCCGCTCACGGAACCCGCGGGTTCTGATGGCGCAGTAAATCAATCCTGCCGCAAACCAGACTCCTCCCGTGATTTTAGCGGGCATTTTAAGGCCCAGCCAAATCCAAAGGCAAAACACGAATCCGATGAGAGGCATCACAACGTCCGCGAACCATCGCCGCTTGCGGCCCGACTGTTGCACGATGGCGAATTGCCAGAAGGTAGCAAAGTTCACTCCCATGAACGCCAGGAAAGCGCCGAAATTCAGGATCTCACCCGCCTGCTCGTAACTAACAAACAGTGTTCCAATATACGCCACAATTCCGATCAACCAGATGTTGCGGGTAGGCGTATTACGCTTGGGATCAAGGTATGCAAAGAGTTTGCGCGGAACCACGTTATCGCGTCCCATGCCGAAGAGCAGGCGCGCCGCACCCACCTGGCCGGTCAGCCCCGCGCCGATCGTGGCGAGGATCAGCACCAAGCCCAAGGCCTGAAAGAGAAGCGGCCCTCCCACCCGCCTCGTCACATCCATGAAAGCTGTCTCGGTGTTATGGAAGGTCGTGTAGTCGGGCCAAACTCTTTGTCCAAGATAGATCTCCAAGCCCCCTACGATTCCGGTGAACAAGCAGACGGAGACCGTAGCCAGCATGACGTTGCGCTTGGGATTCACGACATCCTCTGCCAGGGTCGTGACACCGTCGAAGCCAATATAGGTGAGCGCGGCATAAGACGTGGCAGTCCAGATAACCCGGATGTCGAAAGTCTTAGGATCGTAGAAAGGCTGGGTAGAGAAAACCCCACCCCACCCCTGAAGGTGGAAAAGGTAACGCACCGCCAGGATCATAAAGATTCCAATTACCACACACATGATCGTGAGAAGGATGACGTTGGCGCGTGCAGTGGCGCGGATGCCTCGCAGGTTCAGCCAGGTCATGATCCCCACGAACATCGCAGCCAGAAGAGCGTAGGGTATAAATGGGAAAAACCGTTGGATCGTGAGAGCGCCGTAGATACCGTTCAGGAGTGGTTGAATGAGGTAGTCAAGAAACATCGCCCAACCCGTAAGGAAGCCGAGGTGAGGATTGAGACCGCGCCCGACGTAAGTGTAGGCGGAGCCGGCCGTGGGGTAGAGCGTCGCCATCCTCCCATAACTGACGGCCGTCAGCATCATGGCGATCATCGCAATCAGAATGGTGGTGACGAAGTGGCCGTGGGAGAGGACCTGCGCAACTCCGAACATGGGCACCGGCGCGATCGGCATAATCAGCACGATGCCGTAAAAGATCAGATCCCACAATGTCAGGACACGGCGCAGGCGCGGGACCGGGGCGCCGGTTTTTGCTTCGCTCGAAACTGAATTGTCGCTCAAGTCACGCTCCCAAAATACCGACCGTTCAGGGTCGCAGGTCTGCGAGATGTTGCAGGGTCAGCCTGGGCGGTTGCGCCCGGGCAGCCATAAGGGCGGCCCCGCCCACGAGAATTTTCAAAGCTCGTGACGGTATTTCGACAAGAGATCCGCCCCCGATTCCGTGACCCTGAGAACGTACTCGAGCCGCATGCCCCACCGGCCTTCGAAATACATTCCAGGTTCAAGTGCAATAATCATATTGGGCTCGAGGGGAATGTCATTATAAGGAACAATCCGTGGTTCCTCATGCCAGCTTATGCCGAGGCCGTGACCCGTGTGGTGCGGATAGCTTCCTCCCAGCTTGGCCACACCGCTTCGCACCTGCCGGTCGAGATCGCAGGCCCGAAGCCCAGGGCGTACAGTCGCAATCGCATCTGAGAGGACACTCGCCAAGCCGTCAAACGCTACCTTGTATTCCTTAGCCGGTTCGCCGGCGCAAAAGGTGTTACAACTATCGCCCCAGTACCCGAAATGTCGAGGAACCAAGTCGACGATGAGCAATTCTCCAGACTCAAACTTCCGCGCGGTGGGCGGACCGCCCGTGAGGGCAGTGCGGGGGCCCGAAACCACGTCCGCAATGATCGGAACCCGGCCTCCTTCCCTAAGTTCCATGGCTTGGCGTAGTGCGGTGAAAATCTCAATCTCGGCACGGCCCGCAGTTGCCTGCTGCTTGGCGATGCCCTGGCCGAGGTCGCACAAGGCCAGCGCTGCGCGCATGGTTTCGAGTTCTTCCGCGTCCTTCACCATCCGAAAGGTTGAGAGGACATCTTGGAACGAGCAAAACTCCAGTTGGGGACAGTCGGAACGCAATGCGTCGAGGAGCGCAGCGGGGATTTCCTCCGGCTCGACGGCGACCTTGCTTCGCGGAAGCGCCCGCAACTTCGCCGCCAGTTTTGCGGACAAGTCCTGGGCCGCGAACATGGGCTTTTCTATGATGTAACTTGAGAAACTCTCCCGCGATATGGCCCCCGCAATGCCATCTCCGGGTTCCATGTCTGCGAGGTACAAAGTTGGTTGCTCGCCGCGAATCCAGAGAAATACTCCTAGCAGCGGAGTCATGGGAGAAGGTTCCAGTTCCACCGTGGCTTGGTATCCCGTAAAGTAGCGGAGGCTAACGAAGGAACTGAAGAGAGCATGGTCGATCCCGTTTTCCTGAAGAGCCGCGGACAGTCTCTCGAGTCTATCTTTAACCATGAGTGACCTTTCTGCGAAGAGTCGTAAACTTCTGACTCCTGACTTCGAACTGCCGCCTCCTAGCTCGTTGGAGGCAAACCAACCCCGATGCCGCCGCTCACCTCTACGGTCGCGCCGGTCATGAAGGAAGCGTCCTCGCTAGCCAGGAACACGGCGACCCGGGCAACCTCTTCAGGCTGGCCGATGCGCCAGAGGGCGTGGAGTTTTCCGGCAGCCCGCCTGGCCTCGGCAGGGTTTGGCTGAACCTCGAAGTATCCCCAGGCCAAACCCGCGTCGATGTATCCCGGACAAATGCAGTTCACTCGAATTCCTTCTTTGCCGTGATC
>Ga0326727_10004126_pt1 | contig 44479 bp, 41 predicted proteins | sample MB2enrmetagenome_FD_207643 | JGI IMG/M metagenome (GOLD analysis project Ga0326727, IMG submission 207643) | Lab enriched peat soil microbial communities from McLean, Ithaca, NY, United States - MB29MY | ecosystem: Environmental > Terrestrial > Soil > Wetlands > Peat | place: USA: New York... | reverse complement strand
CGACTGATGCGTCATCGACCATTGAGGTGCAGAATGGGCAGGCGGTGGCTACCACTTTCCCTCGAGTCTGTTGGGCTTCCTCGAAGCGGATTGCGCTTATCTTCTTTTTCTGCTCGACTTTGTACCAAAAGTTTGCTCCGCCCGCTCCACAGCAGAAACTGTTCTCCCTTGATCGCTTCATCTCATCCAACTCCAAACCGCCTAGGGCGAGCACCTGCCTGGGCGCCTGTATGACTCCGTTATAGCGACCAAGGTAGCAAGGGTCGTGGAATGTCGCAACTCTCCGGTCTCCCGGTTTGAGCTTTAGCCTTCCATCTTTGATTAGTTGTTCGATGAATTGAGAGTGATGAATTACTTTGAAATTCGCGCCGAATTCGGGGTATTCATTTTTGAATGTGTTGTAGCAGTGGGGGCATTGCGTTAGGATGGTTCTTACGTTGTATTTCTTGAATGTCTCAACCAACTCAGTTGCACTCTGCTGAAATCGTCCCTCTTCACCCAACCGCCTCGCAGCCTCGCAGTTGCATTTCTCCTCAGTTCCTAGTACTACGAACCGAACATTGGCAGATTGGAGAATCTTTACCATTGCTCGTGACACGGCTTGGTTTCGTGGGTCGTATGAGCCGGAACAACCAACCCAGTAGAGGATGTCGAAGTCGGGTTGTTCCCCTGGGGTCTTTAGGTTCAACCCATCTGCCCACTTAATCCGATCGGCCTGCGGGAGGCCGTATGGGTTCGAGGAATTGTTGAGGTTCGTTAGGAAGGCTCTCTTTGTCTTGTCGAATTTCCCTTCCCCAACCAAGTGTCGTCTCATGTCAACTATCGTGTCGACGTGATCGATTAGAACCGGACATTCGTTTACGCATGCCCTACATGTCGTGCACGCCCAGAGTTCTTCGGGGTTTACGATGTCTGCGAGCATAGCGCTTCCGCCGTCTAGTCGGCTTTGGATCAGCATCTGGTTTCTCAGTTTGAGGATCAGGTGCATGGGGGAGAGGAGGGTGCCCGCAGCCGTGGCTGGGCATGCGTTGGTGCACCGTCCGCACTGAGTGCAGGAATCGAAGGATAACCTCTGCTGCCAAGTGAAGTCTGTGATTTTTGACGCGCCAACCTTTACGTCGAAGTTCCCGGAAGCAACGAGCTGCATTAGGTTGAATGGTGTGCTAAGTTGTCCCTTCGGGCGAAGATGAAGGAAAAGCGAGTTCAGAGGGGAAGTAAAGATGTGAAAAAGTTTCGTGTACGGTATGCTCGCCACGGCCGTAAAGGCAAGGAGGGCGTGAAACCACCACAGGCCTTGGTAGAAGTGAACCAACGATGGCCCAACTAATCCGGCGGATTCCAGGAGGGATGCGATTCTATATCCGACAAATGACCAAGGCGCCCAAGGCGGCTTGTCAACTGCCAGTCGGGTGCCTTCCATCAAGTATCCTGTTGAAAGTATGACGATTAGTATTGAGTAGATGAAATAATCATCTCTCGAGGTGGGGAGGTTCGGAGGCTTGGAGACGAAACGTCTGATCATGGCTATTGCGAGCCCCGCGATTGCCACAAGCCCGAAGGCGTCTAGGAATGATTCGAAGGTGAGGTAGAAGTAGCCGACAAGGATCTGTCGGTGGAAGAGCGGGACCCAGATATCGCTATCGATCATTACTAGGGTTGTTCCGATGAATAGCACAACAATTCCGCTGTAAATGAGTATGTGCATGAAGCCGGGGTAGGTTTTCTTCGCGACCTTCCTCTGCGCAAAGACATTCTTCACCGTTCTTACGAACCGCTCCGAGAGATTATCTAGAGCTGGAGGGGTAGAACCCTTAACGTAAACTCGAATGCGTCGATACAGTCCGTACAGAAACACTAACGCGAAACCCGACACAACCGCATACATGAACAAGTACGTCAGCGGAGGCAACAGGTCGTAGGTTATGCGGTGCGGTTCAGTCAAATGCAGAACCTGCAATTGACCGGTTGCCTTAGGCTAAAAGGGGTTTTTGCATATTCTCCAATTCGATTAAATTGCTTTTACGTTGGTGGGTACGTAAACGAGAATATTCGGAGCGCACGCGGTGATTGGAGAAGATCAAGGTAGTCCAATACGGTTTAGGGTCTATTGGGCTGGGAGTTGTTGAATTTCTCTTAACGCGGCCTTGGGTTCAATTGGTGGGTGCGGTTGATGTTGACCGAAGTAAGGTGGGCAAGGATGTCGGGCTGCTGTTGGAATCCCCTCGGAAGACCGGCGTCGTAGTGAGCGATAAAGGGGCGGATGTCTTGAAGAAGACGGCGCCAGACATTGTAACCCACGCCACCTCTTCATACATGAAGAGCATCAACCCTCAATTACTAGAAATCCTTGACCATGATGTCAGCGTTGTGTCGACGGCGGAAGAACTCACATATCCCTTCGCGAAGTACCCCGAACTTTCAAAGGCCTTAGACGAACATGCACAAAAGCACGGCGCCGTCGTCCTTGGGACTGGCATAAACCCGGGGTTCCTTTTGGACACCCTGACTGTCGTGCTCTCGGGTGTATGTCAGAAAATTAACTCTGTTCGAGCCGAACGAATCGTGGATTCATCGCGTCGCAGGCCGCAGCTTCAGAAGAAGACTGGAGCGGGAATGTCGCCGTCTGAATTTGAGAAGAGCGTCGCCGAAGGTGCGATAAAACATGTTGGCCTTCCAGAATCTGTAGGGCTCATCTCTTTAGCGATGGGCTGGAAGCTGGGTGAGATTCAAGAGAGAATTACGCCTGTCATCGCTGAGAAAGAAGTGAGAAGTGCCCAGGTTATTGTTCCACCCGGCGCGGTGGCGGGCGTGCGGCAACTCGCGAAGGGCATTCTCGCCGGACAAGAACTGGCTGTGCTCGACCTCCGCATGTACATAGGGGCACCGAACCCACATGACTCAATCTTAATCGACGGAACCCCACCAGTCGACATGACGATCCGAGGGGGAGTTCACGGCGATACGGCAACACCGGCGGTCATCGTCAATGCCATACCAAAGATGAAAGACTTGAAACCCGGGTTGAGAACGATGCTTGACCTACCACCGGTTTCCCCCTTTGTCGATTTCCCTAGCGACGATAGGTCGGTTATGCTCAAGACATTCTAGGGTCTCCTGGGGGATCTTTGTCTTGCTTGGAGCCTGTAATTTCATGTGCCCGGTTTCCGCGTAATTTTGCAAGTATGGAGATTAAATGTCAAATAGCTGAATCGGTGGGCTTGTGGTGGATGAAGAAGTTGCAGGTTCCATTTGCTTCAACGTACATTCGATGTGGCTACTGTGGCCAAACGATTGCGAGGGAGGCCCCGAATTGTCCCTATTGCCAAAAGAAGTTCCTGTTCAGAGGCTTGGGGCTCTGAGCTACCCCAGATTCATGTCTTCTTAAGGCAACGTGTAGCCGTCCGTCATCTGTGAATGCTTTAGTGCGTTCTTTTTCGTCAGCCGATGTAGCGCTTCCTCAACCAGCGGGAGCTGGAAACCCTCCCCGATGGCTCGCGTAGCTAACTCTCGCTTCTCGTAGGTAAGGTTAGGTATTTGGACGAGGCTGCGAAGGTAGTCTTCACATGCTCCAACGGCTTCCTCATCTAGCGGTGCGGCGGCAAGCTTCGGCCGGATCGTGTCGGCTGAGAGTACGCGCCCTCCAACGCCCAGTCGCTTTGAGACCGCCTCAACCAGAACCGTGCTCCCTCCACGAAAGGCCAATAAGGTTTTGGGCCTTGCTTCTTTGACGAAACTAAGTAACTGTTCTAGGTCGGCTTGCTCGCTCAGGAGAAACACGTTCCCTGTATCCTGCTCTGCCCGGCTCGGCCAACCTGTGACGTAAGCGACCTTGAACTCCGCGTAATGCGTGACATCAAAGCGTCTGGGGATTATTATCGCGCATTTACGCTCTTCCACTAAGGTTTGCGCTTTCTCGGTTCCGGCGTCGACGTAGCTTAAGGCGACACCGTTGTTCTGATAGACCTGGTTTATCCGCGCAATTCTGGGATGAACTATGACCGTTAGTTCGGTCCACGTGTTGAAGACTCTAACCAGTTCTTGGGCTGCCCCAAGTGGTTCGGTAGCGAATGTGGGAACCCTGTGGTCACGAACGCAATCAAGAGCCCACCTCACGATACCGGCTATAACGGAATCCCGTGGCGGAAGCTTCTGCGAGGTAGGTGGGAACGCCGCTTCGAGGATCAGAGTATCGCACGGCGCGACTTCCGCTGCTTTTGAGGTTAGTGTGTCCGTAAAGTTCAGATGGCTTGCGTACACTAGGTTCTCTTCGCCGGTTATTACCTCGTATTGGACCGAGCCAAGCACGTGGCCTGCGTCATGCGCTTCTACCTCCACGCTCCCCAACCGTAAGCGACGCCCGACCCGGATTGGTTCCCAATTCCCGGCCTCATGACGGGAATCCACTTCGTAGAGTTCTCTGGTTTCTTTTGTTGAATGTTTCTTCTGTACCGGGAATTGAAAGCCTTTGGAGTGGTCGAAATGCGCGTGGCTGATGAATAAATCCGGTATGCCTGGGTCGCTCTCTAATGCGTCGAACAGTAACTTCGTTTCGCCTGATCGAATAGCTACGCCATTCGACCATCGAACCACGGCTTTCAGTTCGGGGTCACAAGCTAGTTTCTACGTGGGGGTTGATAACCGCGCCGTTAGGTGTCGTCAGTTCTTTCACGCTGAAACCGTGACTTGTTTCTGTTCCTCGAGGTAGGCTAGGGAATCTAGAGCTGCTCTGCATCCCTCGCCGGCTGCGGTGACGGCTTGTCTATACTTATAATCGTGTACGTCGCCCGCGACAAAGACTCCATCTACAGATGTCTTCGTACCTTTGGAGATGACATAGCCCTTTTCGTCTAGCGCGATCTGCCGTTCGAATATCTTTGTGTTTGGTTGGTGGCCGATTGCGACGAAGAGGCCGTCGCAGGCGATTATGGAGAGTTCACCGGTTCTGACATCCTTGATCTTCACGCCCTCAACGGATTTTGTACCGAGAACCTCTTGAATCACCGAGTTCCAAACGAATCTGATCTTCGTGTTGGACAACGCTCTTTGCTGCATAATCTTGCTTGCGCGTAGTTCTCCCCGGCGATGAACGACGACGACTTCGGTCGCGTATTTCGTTAAGAAGAGGGCTTCCTCGATCGCCGTGTCCCCGCCTCCGACGACAACTACGCGTTTGCCTCGAAAGAAGTACCCGTCACAAGTTGCGCATCCTGAGACTCCTTTCCCTAGGAGGTTAGATTCGGAAGGTAACCCCAGCCACTTCGCTGAGGAACCGGTAGCGATGATGACAGATTTCGCTGTGTGCGTTTGATTGCCAACAGTCACTTTGAACGGCGGGCCGGAGAAATCCACGCGTTCCACGTCGTCATCGATTATCTCTGCGCCAAAGCGCTCGGCCTGCTTCCTCATCTCCGTCATGAGAGATGGGCCCTGGATGGGGTTGGCGAATCCGGGGAAATTCTCGACGTCACTAGTTAGCATAAGTTGCCCTCCGGTCGTTCTCCCTCCGATAATCAGCGTCTTCACTAACGCTCGGCCCGCGTAGATCGCGGCCGTAAGCCCTGCTGGTCCTGAACCGATTACGATTACGTCGTACTCTGCCATGTCGCTTCCGTCATTCGACCATCGTGTGGAATTATAAGTTGAACCCTTGACATGTTCGAGGAAAATCGGGGGATTCAAAATTTCAGGGGTAAAAGACTAAGCTTCCAACTCGAAGCCGTCCCGTTTTATGGTATTCATGGGCTTACCAAGGTATATGACAATAGTATTAGACAGTTTGTTGAAGAGCCGCTGCCTAGCCTTCTTGCAGGGCGGGTAAGTCCACCCGATCAAACAATCGAGAGGCAGAAGCGGGAAATCTACAGCCTTTCCAATGCTTTGAATTGCTGAGGCGGCCAAGCTCACGCCGTTGCCGTTGAGATCGGTAAGGCGGAGGTTCAGCAGCAACTGCCCTATCGACCTGCCGAAATACCACTCGGAAAGTGTCCAGTACAGATAGAGAACAAGTATCGAGACCGGTGACCAGAGGCTTGGCAAAAGGAATGATGGAAGGAATTTGGTTTCGATTCCTTCAACGCCGAAGTACGCGAGCATGATGTTTATGAAAAGATAGTCTATGAACCAAGCAATGAGACGCCTGCTCCAGTTCGCAAGTATGATGGGTTCTGAAGGAGCCTTACTCATTCAGAACCCTTAGGATTTCCGATAGAGATCTGTTCACTTTCGCCGTTTTGAAGGGCGCCCGCCCATCACCATCGCCATCACGGCCTTTTGGGCGTGTAGCCGATCTTCTGCTTCTTCAAAGTACAGTGAGTAGTCTTTGTTGTCGATTACTTCGTCGGTTACTTCCTGCCCTCTGTCGGCCGGGCCGCAGTGCATGTACTTTGCTTTCTTGGTTAGGTCCATCATTTCTTGAGTGCATTTCCAGTCCTTGTACTTGTCTTGGTATGAGGTTGCTCCGGCCTTGTCTAGGGTCGCGTTATGGGGTGGGAAGTAGCTCTTCGGAGACCAAGCCTTCGGGTATACGAAGTCCGCTCCCTCGAAAGCCTCTTTCATGTTGTTTGAGACAACGAAACTGCCGCCGTACTTGTTCGCGTTCATCTTGCAGGCCTCGAGTATAGGGTCTTCCAATTCGAAGCCCGGGGGATGAGCGAGAACTACCTCCATGCCCATCTGCGTCCCAATAAGCGCGGTATTCTGAGGAACCGCCAGCGGCTTGAGGCCGCCTGAATAAGCGTAAGATACGACCAGTTTCTTGCCGGCAAGTTTGGGAACGGCCGCTCGCATTGCCTGGGCGTCCGCAAGCGCCTGGAATGGGTGGTGTATATCATCCTCCATGTTGAGGACGGGAATCGTCGCATGCTTCGCGAATTCCTGAATTATCTTATGGCCTCGTCCAATGTCCCACTTTGCTGCATCACCGTAAATTCGTATCGCAATTGCGTCGCCGTACCTGCTCAACACACGAGCTACATCGGAGATCGCTTCCGTTTGGTACGGCACCATGTCCTCCGGCAACGCCGGCGTGTAAACGTCCTGCGGGCTAAGGAAGTGCGCGTGACCGCCGAGCTGAAACATTCCGGCCTCAAAAGAGTTCCTTGTCCTGAGTGATCGGTTGTAGAACATCATGAATAGCGTCTTTCCGGGCAAGTACTCATGTTTCTTGTGCGAACGGTAAAGCTTTCTGAAAGTATCGGCTGCGTCCAAAATTTTCTTTATGTCCTGTTGCGAGAAATCATTTGTATTTAGGAAATCTTTCCCTGACCATAATCCTACGAACGAAGGCAAATCTAATACCTCGAACCCTTCGACTCTTCGAATTGACTTAAACCTTTGGCACGGTCACCTGGGTGCCGGCCTTGTTATCTAACGCATCAATTAGCTTGCCAAGGGAAGCAATTATCGCACGATCACCGCCACTCTCAACAAACCGAATGGCCGCTTCGACCTTAGGCGCCATACTACCCTCCTTGAATTGCCCCTCCTTTGCGTAATTTCTTAGTTTGCCGGACGTGATTTCCCGGATCATTTCTTGGTTTGGTTTACCGTAGTTAACGTAAGCGCCTTCGACGTCGGTTAAGATTACGAATATGTGAGCCCCGATAAGTGTAGCAAGTCTTTGGCCTCCCAAGTCTTTGTCTATGACGGCCTCGACTCCAACGGCGTGGCCACTCTCCTCGATTATTGGTATGCCTCCTCCGCCGCAAGCTACGACCACGAAGCCGGCGTCCACCAGTGCTCGTATTGCGGAGCGTTCAGCGATTATCTTTGGATCTGGTGATGGAACGACTCGCCTGTACCCTCGGCCGGCGTCTTCCTTGATAACCAAATCCGGTTTCTGCTGCTTGATCATGTCGGCTTCCTCTTTCGTGTAGAACGGCCCGATGGGTTTGGTTGGGTTTTGAAAGGCGGAATCATGTTTATCGACGATCATCCGAGTAATTACAGACACAACGAACTTGTCGACCCCTCTCGATTTGAGTTCGTTTCGCAGCGCCTGTTGCATCATGTACCCGATGAAACCTTGAGTTTCGGCGCCACAAGCGTCGAGTGGGAAAGGTGGGACGATGCTCTTTGCGGCCTCGTGCCTGAGCAGGGTCGCGCCAACTTGGGGGCCGTTACCGTGCGTTAGCACTATCTTGTAACCACGTTGAATTAGATCGGCTACGCTTGCGGATGTTTTCTTCACGTTCTCGTATTGATCCTCAAACGTTCCCTTTTCTCCTCGTTGGAGTAACGCATTTCCTCCCAGCGCGATAACGACAAGATAGTCAGTCATTTCAAAACGCACTCAAGAGAGCGATGAGCCTCGTGTGATATCAACCTTAACACCGGCCGCGTATAGTAAGTCCTATCTAGCCGAATATTTAGCAGGCCCTTTTCAATCATAGTTTGAGAGGTAAGCAAGTTGGCGAAAGTCGACTTAACCGGTCGAGATCTAATAACTACCCAAGATTGGTCTGTTGAGGAACTTCGGGCTACGCTAAAGCTCGCAAAGGAACTTAAGGCCAAATATCATCGGGGACGGGTCCCGCACTACCTAGCGGACAAGACACTGTTCATGCTCTTCTACGCTCCGTCAACGAGAACTAGGGCGGCTTTCGAGGCTGGGATGACCTACCTTGGTGGACACGGGCAATACATCGACGTATCGACAACCCGCCTTGGATCGGGAGAGGCGGCAAAGGACGTTGCCAAGATGTATGAGAAATACGGTCACGGCCTCGGCGTACGCATTTTGGACTCAGCGATCGACTACGTCTACGGAGCAGGTATATCCGTCGTAAGGGAGTACGCCGAACACGCCAACATTCCTGTCATCAACATGGCCTGCTGCACGTACCATCCGACTCAGGGCCTAGCCGACTTGATGACTACTCAAGAATACCTAGGCAACGTGAGAAACAAGAAGTACGTTATCATGTGGGCCTACGCCAAGAGCTTCCGCGGCCGATGCAGCATCCAAGAAGAAGCATTGATCATGCCCAGGTTCGGCTTGGACGTCGTCCTCGCTCACCCGCCCGGATTCGAAATTGATCCGAAAATAGTAGAACAGGCCAAGTCGAATGCCAAAGCCTCGGGAGGAGAATTCAAAACCACCGACGACCTCAAATCAGCGCTAGAAGGAGCACACGCGGTCTTTCCAAGAAATTGGGCGTCCAACGAATTACTCACCGTTGGGGCGAGCAAGTTCGGGAAAGAACGAGAATTAGAATTGCATGAGAAATATCGAGATTGGATGCTGAACAGAGAACTTCTCGATACAATGGATAAGAAAGCAATAGTAACCCACGTCTTGCCGGTCCTGCGAGGAGAAGAGGCAACGGATGAAGTTCTAGACGGGCCCCACTCGGTCATCTATCCTCAAGCCGAAAACGGCATGCACGCCAAGATGGCCGTATTGGCTCTCACCATGGGCAAGAAACGAAAGTAACCACGCCTAAGGCGAACGGCCAGCCGTCTCCCGCCGCACGGCTTCAAGCGTCGGTTCAATCACGGTAGCCTTCCCGGCCGCTTTCATTGCTGACGAAACATCCTTCAGCCCATTTCCAGTGACGACCACCACGATCCTTTCGTCTCGACCGACGAGGCCATCACGAACAGCTTTCGCTAGCCCGGCGAAGCCGGTGGCGCCAGCTGGTTCGGCGAAGACACCCTCTTCACGCGCAAGTTGGCGCATCGCTTCTAAGACCTCGGCGTCTGACACGGTTATGTAAGCGCCCTGCGTTTCGCGAACGGCTCGAACTGCCCTGGTTCCATCGCGGGGTAGCCCGACGGAAATCGAGTCTGAAATCGTATGGGCGTCGACGGGTGTAATGACGTCCGTCCCCGCCTTCCACGCATTGTAGCAGGCTGCTGCCCCTTCCGCTTGTACGCCCATTAGTCTAGGCATTTTCTCAATCCAACCCAACGCTTTCAGATCTCGCAGCCCCTTCCAGATTCCAGTTATGATGTTACCATCCCCCACCGCTACGAAGATCCGGTCGGGAGTCGTCCACATCTTCCGGTCGGAGGTTGGCTGCAGATGGGTAAGTTGCTCGCAGATTTCAAGTGAAGCGGTTTTCTTGCCCTCGACCGTGAAAGGGTTGTATCCGGTGTTTCTTGAATACCAACCAAACTCTTTCGTCGCGGCTAACGACAGCTCAAAGGCCTGATCGTAAGTTCCCTTGACCAAAAGCACCCGTGCGCCGTAGATCAGAAGCTGCGCAACCTTCGCCTCAGGAGCGGTATACGGAGCAAAGACCACTGCGGGCATGTGTGCGCTCGCTGCCATTCCGGCGAGAGCCGCTCCGGCGTTGCCGCTACTAGCCGCCGTGATCACTTCCACGCCGAGTTCCCTTGCCTTTGCGACAACCACGGTGCTCGCGCGGTCTTTGAGTGACCCGGTGGGGTTCAGGCCATCATCCTTTATCCAAAGGCTTGTGAGCTTTAGAGTCTCTCCAAGTCGCTTGGCATTGTATAGCGGTGTCCAGCCGACTCGAAGTTGCGGAACGGAGCTGCGATTCTCGATCGGTAGGATATCCCAGTATCTCCACACAGAGAAGTCTCGTGAGTCCAAAATCTCGTTGGAAGACAGATGGGAATTGATCTTCTCGTAATCATAGACCACATCCAATAAGCCATTGTCTCCGTGCTTGGGACAAACGTACCGAACCTGATCTGGTGCGTACACGGCGTTGCAGAGGGAACATTGCAAGTGACTGATATTCAAGTTCAGTTCCGACTTCAAAAGTGGGAGGCGAGACGTATTATGATTTTGATGGTCGATGCAGAAAGCATATCTTGTGGGCGCGATTTAGGCGCCGAATCAGTGACCAGCTGTGATTCACTTTCATTTCAGCCTACGCATCGATTCAACCTACGATCGTGAAAGGAGAGTAGGACATCGATAGACCTTACCGTAAATGAGGAAAGGCTTCAGAGGACGATTCAGAGATGCAAAGCCAGGAACATCGTCATACCAACGTTTTCCCAACTCAAGAACCCCGAAAAGGCTCCAAGTAAAATCAAGGAACAGCTTAGACAACTCGGGCTTTGGGACATCGCGCCTCAGAATCTATTCAGAATAAATTGGAAGAATGAACCAGTACCTAAAGGCGGCCTCTTTCGGCCAACACCGAACTACGTTGAGTTACCGAGTGAATTGACCGGCGTGGAGGCTCGCATACTCGCCCTTGTCGGGAAATGGTTCCCTACGGGTTCACACAAGGTCGGCGCATCCTTTGGGTGCCTCGTCCCCCCGCTCGTTACTGGGCAGTTCGACCCAACCGTCAATAAAGCTGTGTGGCCCAGCACGGGGAACTTTTGCAGGGGCGGAGCCTACGACGCCACCCTACTTGGTTGCGAGAGCATAGCGATCCTGCCGGAACAAATGTCCCGGGAGCGTTTTGAATGGCTCAAGACCGTTGCGGGCGAGATTATCGCCACACCCGGCAGTGAGAGCAACGTGAAGGAGATTTACGACAAGGTTTGGGAGCTGAGACGTACTCGGAAGGATATCTTCGTATTCAACCAATTCTCCGAGTTCGGCAACTACGTGTTTCATTACGATGTCACGGGGCATGCGATTGAGGAAGTCATTAAAGCGGCGGGCGGCGCACTTCGGGGAGTTTGTTTCACCACAGGCTCCGCAGGAACCATCGCATCCGGCGATTACCTAAAGCAAGCCTATCCCAATTCGAAGATTGCTGCGGGCGAGGCTCTCCAATGCCCGACGCTATTACTCAACGGGTACGGGGCGCATAGAATCGAAGGAATCGGAGACAAACATGTACCATGGATACACAACGTCAGAAACACTGACCTCGTAATCGCAATTGACGACGCCGACCCCATGAATCTACTGAGGCTCTTCAACGACCCCATCGGCCGCAAGTATCTAGTCGATGAGATCGGAGTCCCGGAGCAGATAGTTTCCAACCTGGACCTGCTGGGGATCTCGAGTATAGCTAACGTTCTGATGGCGGTCAAATTCGCGAAATATTACGAGCTTACTCACGACGATATCATAGTCACGGTATTTACGGACTCGGCTGCAATGTACCAGTCAAGGCTGGAAGAAGCCCGGAAGCAGGACGGGGCGTATACCGAGCATAAGGCGGTTCGAGACTACGCGCAGCATCTAACGGCCATCAAGACTGACTCGATGATGGAACTCACGTATCCGGACCGAAAGAGGGTCCACAATCTGAAGTATTATACCTGGATTGAACAGCAAATGTTCAACCTCGATGAGCTGAACAGTCAATGGTACGATGGCGAACGATACTGGGGAACGATACAGAAACTGACGCCGAGAATCGACGAACTGATTACACAATTCAACAACAAAGTAGGGCTCCTATGACGATGGTCACTTTGGCCCTCACGTCTTAGCTTAAGTGATACTGAGTCCTGCTCGTTTCACGAGCTTGCCAGCGCGCTCGCTGGCAACGTGGATTATCCTTTCCTCGTCAAGCGTTTTCACAACTCTGTTCTCCATGACCATTTTTCCATCTATAATCACGGTTTCAACATCAGGCCCTTCACCCGCGTACACGATGCTGGATATTGGGTTGAACGTTGGCGTAAGGTGGGGTTTCTGAAGGTTCAGGAGAATCAAATCAGCCTTCTTTCCAACTTCAATGGACCCAATTTTACGTTCTAGGCCGACCGCGCTTGCCCCCCTGAGCGTCGCCATCTCAAGCACGGTCTCGGCGTTCATGGTAAGTGGGTCTAGGGTTCTCACCTTATGCAAGAGTGACGCGGTCTTCATTTCACGAATCATATCGTAGCAATTGTTGCTGGGGCCGCCGTCGCATCCGAGACCGACATTTACTCCGGCTTGCAGCATCTCTGGGACGCTGGCGATTCCGGAAGAGAGCTTCATGTTGGAGGACGGGCAATGCGCGAGGTTTGCATGCTTGCGAGCCAGGAGGGCCCACTCCTTTTCCGTTAACCAGACTCCATGGGCATAGACGATATTCGGCCCGACCAGTCCAACTTGGTCCATGAATTCTGCTGGGAGCATGCCAAATTCCTTCTTCGTATAACGCACGTCCTCCTGCACCTCACTGAGGTGAATCGTAACTCCCGTTCCGAGGCGGTTGGCGCCTTCGGAAATTTGCTTGTACAGCTGTGGTGTGCAGCCTCCCAGTGACCTTGCCCCGTACCAAATGCGTATCCTATCATTCGCCTTTCCGTTCCAGTGTTTGAAATGAGCCTCAACCTCGCGGAGGCATGTTTCACCATCCTCGATCATTCCTGGATGCATGATGCTCTTCTCGGAGCCGTAGCCAGGTAGACTCATGACGGTCTTAGAGAGAAACCCCCTCATCCCACAGGCCTCGACCGACTCCGCGATTCCATCCAACCCGTAACGGGAATGCAGCAGGCTCTCGAGGAACGTGGTTGTCCCGGATTTGATCATCTCAAGCATACAAAGTTCAGCGCTAGCTTTGCCATCTTGGGAATCGAAATTCCCCTGTAGGGGCCAGACGAATTTCTGGAGCCAATCGATCAATGAAGTGTCGTCAGCACAGCCACGGATTAGGGCTTGAGCCAAGTGCACATGCGTATCCACAAACCCGGGAAGCACAACCTTACCTTTTGCGTCGATTTCGAATTCAGCCCGCGTCTGGGGCTTAACATCGTTCGCCTTCCCCACTTGGGTGATGACGCCGTCCTCGACGAAAACCGCTCCATCTTCAATAACGCGGTGGCCAGAGTCGACGGTTACCACCGCGCCGCCTTTTACAAGAATCGACGCCAATCGGTTCAATCCTTCTTAGCCGAGTCGGCACGACGATTACTCCCGCCCGATTTATTCTTGAAGTAACAAGTCCCTGCACAAACCCGTGTACCTACTTTGAAACGGCCAAGCTGAGGAAAGGCCGAAGATAATTACCGTAATTAGCATACCGACATTCGGCCGAAGATGTTAAATTCTTATCCAACGTGCTTTTAGCCTATGACAAGCCAACCTACGGCGTTCGTACGGAAGGCGTCTGGTCTCCGTAGAGACGTCTCATTGTTAGACGTAGTTAGCCTGAATCTGAGCAACATGTCAGGCGGAGCAGCCCTAGGCACTATCGGATTCACAACCGTGCTGCTCACTTCGATGTCCGGCGTGAATCTAGTCTACGGTTCGATACTCGCATGGTTGCTAACGATCCCGGAAGTCATCGTCTATACTATGATGACCTCGCGTGTAAGTCGGACCGGAGGAGACTATGTATGGGTTTCAAGAGTCTACGGCGGCGCTTTCGGCGGGCCACTCTCGTTCATGGGATACACGATCGAGACCATGGCGTACATGGCACTCATCGCCCTAGCCGCGGTCACGGCAATTGGTTCCGTCGGAGTCTCCCTCGGATACTCAAACATGCTCCAGTTCGCCTTGCCCGGAAACATTCCCGGCGCCAACTTGGCTGGACAATTCGCAATAGCTGCTTTGGTCTTTATCGTCCTTATAGCCGCTAACATGCTCAAACCAAAATTAGGCTTCAAGATCGTAGCAGTTACCGTGATGATCGCCATAATCGCAACATTCGTCGGAATATTCTCTCTCTTGGCAGCGGGAACATCCGGCGTGCAGGGTTACATGAGCTTCCTTAACTCAATTGGCTCCAACACAACCTATACAGCAGTGGCAAGCTCGTACACTGGTCCCACGTTCGATTTTGGCGCAACCATCTTCATGCTGCCATTCTTCGCAATCTTTGTTTACCCATGGCTAAACGCAGGGCCTGCGGTTGCCTCTGAAATCAAAGGTAAATCTGCGCTCAAGTACAATGTCGTAATTTCCTCCGTCGTAAGCCTCATAATCGTAACGTCAGCATTCGGAGCTATGTACTACGCCGGCGGTTTCAACTTCATTAACGGCGCATTATCTAACTCCAACCTCGTATACAACTGGTCCTTCAACTTCTGGACTCTGGCGATGGGAGTTTCGAGCACACCAGTCGCGTGGTTCATTGGTTTGGGCTGGATATTGTGGAACGTAGCTATCATAGCATATGCGATCATCGTACTGTCCCGCTATCTCTTTGCACAATCCTTCGACCGATTCTTACCAGAGAAGATCTCCTACATCAGCCCGAAGTATGGCTCGCCAACCGTAGCGTTTACGATTAACTTAGTCGGCACCCTCATCCTAATTGCTTTGGCTTCATTCTTCTACGGGACCCTAGTCTCCCTCTACGGGGCAGTCATTGCGTCAATGATTTACTTCTTCTTCATCGGAATAGCCGCCTTGCGTTACGCACTCAAGAATGAGAAGGGCAGATCGAAAGCTATCTTGGCAACGGCTGGACTCCTAATGGCATTGGTGTTCTTGTACATAACCGGTCAATTCCTCGTTTACTCATCAATCTGGGGAGGAACAACGCTCGGGTATGCGTGGGCTTTCGGTAGTTTCATAGCCGGAGTCGCAATCTACTTCATCTCGAAATCCTACTACGGCAAGCGCGGAATCGACATCACTTTAGCGTACAAGGAACTACCGCCACTATAGACCGTCAAGGAACACTCAACTAAAACCAGCCGCTTGCATCCCCCAAAATTAGCCTTAGCTTCAATTGAAGTCAGGCCTAAGAAGAATACGCGTCCTACTTCGCATCGAAGCGAACAGAGTAATGAGAATAGGAATGTAGTACCCGGGTGCTACATTCGCTTTCTATATTTAGTGATAAGACTGCTGAAGATGGTAGATAGCTTCCTCGATGTGGCTATCCGGAAGTGAGTTGGAAGCTGAGGATCTTCTTATCTCCTATGTTGACTATGGCGCCTCTCAGCATTCCCTCGGGATAATCGCTGCCTGGATTCACTATCAGAGTCTTTCCAATACGCGTCGTTCCCCGGGACTCGTGGACGTGGCCGCAAAGATGTAGAAGCGGTTGGTGTTTCTCGATTTCTTGACGAATCGCAGTACTACCCGCTCCGAACATGACCGCCTGCCCCTTATCGAAGACCGGCTTCGGAGGATAAACGGAGGCGTCCAACTTCGGGACAGTATCCAAGCCACAGTCGATTGGCGGCACATGGATGTTGAAGACACAGTTCTGCATGTCAGTCACCGAAGTGAGCATACTCTCCGTGGCCGTTCGAAGCTCTTCCTCGGTGTGATCCCGTGGACATTTCCAAGGCGTCGGGTTGCTCCAACCCAGGTTTACCATGTCGTGAAGCGCATCGATCTTGAGCACTCTATTGTCGGCGTTCTTCACGTGAGGCGTATCCTTTATTGCGTCAATAATCTCCTGATAATCGTCATTTCCGCCCGTTAGATAACAGGTAACACCCAAGTCAGCTAGGAAGGGTTCAGCGCGGTCAACCCATTTTATCAGCGTATCCTTCATGACCGTCATGAACAGCTTGTCTACTTTCTCTTTCGACGCGTTGAGCTCGTCCATCTCAGCTTTGTTGCAATGATATGGATAGTAGCCGCTATTGGTGATCTCAAGATCCAAAGCCTTGACCTCCTCGGGGCCATGCAAGGTCTTCACTCCGACATAATCCGCTTTGAACGAGCCGTCACCCATATCCACTATTGGAACTAGCATTTTCCCGGTTAAGTCGCCTCCCAGAACTAAAACATCTGGCTTGTAGAACTTGGCCGCGCTCAACAGCTTATCATAACATTTTGCCGACCCATGTAGGTCGGTAGCGAAGAATATCTTCGTGAACTTCTTATCCGGCATTTCTCTCAGTCTTTCATGCCCTCGTATTAAATTCTGGTAATAGAATCTATCTCCTTAAGCCCTGTCGTGAGAGGGATTAATTCAGCTAGTATTCTTAAGTCACGGACGAGGCTGTTTCGTTCATAGGAAATGTCTGTATTGTTCGAGATCGAACACAGATCGAAGCTGTCACAAGTAACGCGTTTGCTCGTTGACACCGCTATGGGACGGATTAAAGCGGACTTGGTGATCCGCAACGGATCCGTTGTCAACGTGAATTCCGGCGAAATCTTAGAGCACCAAGATATCGCGGTTAAAGCCGATAGGATCGCGACCATAGGAAATGTCGAGCACACTGTGGGCCCTGATACTGAGGTACTCGATGCGAAGGGAAAATGGGTCTGCCCAGGCTTCATCGACGGCCATGTCCATGTGGAAAGCGCCATGGTCACGGGATCGGAATTCGCCAAGGCGGTGATGCCTCACGGTACAACCACAATCTTCATGGATCCGCACGAAATCGCAAACGTTCTCGGCGTAACCGGGGTCCGCTTCTTCATAAACGAGTCAGCATCGCTTCCACTGAAGATGCTGATCACGTTCCCTTCCTGCGTCCCAGCCGCGCCCGGGTTCGAGACAACCGGCGGCTCAATCGGTCCGAAGGAGATCCGAGACGCGATGAGTTGGAAGGGAGTTGTTGCACTCGGAGAGATGATGAACTACCCAGGCGTACTGGCAGGCGACCGGAGGGTTCATGGAGAGATTGCGGCGACTCTGAGGGCGGGGAGGGTTGTGGAAGGGCATGCGGCCGATCTCCTCGATAAGGACTTGGCGGCATATGCGGCCGCGGGAATAACCTCCTGCCACGAATCAACGAAGAAGATTCAGGCGATGCAGAAGATCCGCGATGGCATGTACGCAATGTTGAGAGAGGCATCCGGTGCGAGGGATGTTGCCGACACAATCAAGGCCGTGGTCGAAGCCAAACTCAACTCAAGACACGTCTGCCTAGTCACCGATGACCGAGAACCAAGCGCGCTCCTGGAAGAAGGTCACATTGACTACGTCATTCGGAGAGCGATCGAGGAAGGAGCAGATCCGATTGAGGCGATTCAAATGGCGACCGTAAACGTCGCCGAACACTTCGAATGCGCCAGGGAACTAGGCAGCATAGCCCCGGCTCGTTTCGCAGACATGGTGATACTCGACGACCTCAAGAGAGTGGCGGTGAACACGGTGATCGCCGATGGTAAAGTTGTGAGCCGAAACGGACGGTTGACCGCGCACATACCGAATCCGAAGTTCACGAGATCCGTGAGAAAGTCAATGAATTTGAAGCGCCTTCCGACAGTTGAGGATCTCGCTATCAAGACTAAGGCGACCAGTGGATCAGCCAAGGCTCGAGCAATCGGAGTCATGCCGACGAACATCTTAACACGCAATTTGGAAGTTCAAGTGCCAGTAAGGGATGGAAGGGCTTACTCAAATGTTGAGGAAGATGTGTCAAAGATAGCGGTCTTCGAACGTCACAAAGCGTCCGGCAACATTGGGTTGGGGTTCATAACGGGACTCGGCCTGAAGGACGGAGCGGTTGGTTCCACGGTTGGCCATGACAGCCATAACTTGGTCGTGGCAGGAACGAATGATCGAAACATTGTCGAAGCCGCTAGATCCCTAGTCCAAAGCGAAGGAGGAATGGTCGTGGTGAGAGATGGAAAAGTTCTCTCACACCTGCCGCTTCCCATAGCTGGACTCATGTCCGATCAATCAGTACAGACTGTCGCCGCGCAGATGACGGAGTTGAAGGCTGCCTGGTCAAAATTAGGTTCAACGCTCCCGTCACCGACAATCACGCTCGCATTCACAACGCTTTCAGTAATTCCCGAGCTGAGGATTACGGATAAGGGCCTCCTAGACACGGTTCAATTCAAATTCGTTGAACCGATCATGGAATGACTGAACCCCCCACTCCGTTCCGCCAATTTGGCGGGCAGCGGCTAAATTGGGTTACGAAGCTTCCGGGAAAGAAGGTGACTTGATTTTGCAGGCGGGCGGAAGCCAATACGCTAGCCGCCGCCGACCCGCCGTCTGTCTAGGCTACGAGTGGGCCAGAGGTTGGTTTGGCCTCGAATGCGTCGATCATTGCTTCCACGTTGTCCGCCAAGGGGTAGAGAATTGGACAGGTGCAGCCGGTTGCGTTGTATTCTTCAACCTTCTTTATGCAGTCATCAGCCGTCCCACTGGCGGTTATGAGTTGAACGAGTTTGTCGTCGACTAATTGCTTGGCTTTCTCTAGGCCGCCGGGTTTCGCAGGCCAGCCTCCTAGGGAGGTTCTTACTTCTTCGATCAAAGATTCGTTTACGCCGCTGGCCTTGGCTATGTGTGGTTGCTGGCCTAGGTACTGCGCCACCAATGGCCGGGCACTATCCAAAGCCTTGTCTGCGTCGTCATCGAGTGAGCACACGACTAATTGTGGCCTGTCGATCATCTCCCCTTTTCTCCCTACTCGTGCTGCGCCCTCGCGGAGATGTTCGAGGGCTTTTCGGTTGTAGTCCGGCGAGACTAAGTAATTCAGAAGAAGGCCGTCGGCTATTTCGCCCGTAAGTTCAATCATTTCCCATCCCGTGGCGCCTATGTATATCGGGATGTTTCGCGGCGTGTTTGGATCACCGTAGACTACGTCGAGTCGTATGTCTCTGACCTTAACGAATTCGCCTTCGAAAGTAACGTTCTCCATTCTAAATAGGCGTTGTAGGACAGTCACGTATTCTCGCATTGCCTTCAGGGGCTTCTTTCGTTCGACTCCAACCTTCCATGCGAGTGGATCCCACCAGGCGCCTATTCCAAGCAAGGTGCGGCCGTTGGATAACTCATCCAGGGTGAGAAAGGAAGCTGCGGTTAGGCCAACGTTCCGGGTCCAGTTGTTTATCACGCCCGTTCCGAGTTTGATCTTCTCCGTGACGGCCGCTATAGCGGCGAGAGGAATTAGTGCATCTCGCGCCAACCGAGATTCAGCATGCCATATAGCCTCGAATCCTTTCGCTTCTGCGTATTGAACGAGCCTCATTTCCTCACGGACTCGATGTTTATCCTGAAGATATAGCGCTACACGTTTCATACGCATCGATTATCGGCGGTTAGACAAGAGTCTTTTGCCCCTCGGTAACGTAACGTTACGTTACCTGCCCCTCCGCAGCTTTCATAGTCGGCCGCTTTCCAATACTGTCTGTCTCTAAGACCACTTGGAATGGTTAATACCATCCTAATCGCTCTAGATTTTCGTCCGGGAAAACTCCCGGCGTCGAAGTGACAAGCTTGCGGATTGAGAAGACAGTGAGCTTCAAACTCAACGGTGAGCATGTGACGGTCAAGTGCCCCCCCGCATACACACTGCTCGAGGTTCTCCGCGAGGAACTGCACGTTACCGGCCCGAAGGAAGATTGTGCTAAAGGTGAGTGTGGCGCTTGCACGGTAATTAAGGATGGGGCACCGGTCTGCTCGTGTCTCGTGCTCGTCTCGCAGGCGGAGGGTTCTGAGATCGTAACTTCTGAGGGCCTGATTAAGGATGGAAGGTTGAATTCAGTTCAGGAAGCGTTCATCGAACACGGTGCGGTTCAATGCGGACACTGCATTCCGGGAATGATCGTCTCCGCCTCCGCTCTCCTGATGCGAAACCACCATCCGACTGTCGAGGAGATACGCACGGCCCTATCCGGTAACCTCTGCAGGTGCACGGGATACTCGAAGATAATCACGGCGGTACAGGAGGCCGCCAAGAACTGGAGGCAGTAGCCTATGATTCGCTCCGAGATTGATGTCTTGACGCCTCGGAGCCTCGACGAGGCCCTAGGCATCCTTCATGAAGAACCGGCTGGCCTGCAAATAGTCGCCGGCGGCTCCGATGTAATCGTCCAGCTCAGGGACGGAGTCATCAAACCGAAAAAACTCTTGAGCATACTCTCTCTGAAGGAACTTCGATTTGTAAGAAAACAGGGCGAACGCATCCATGTAGGCGCTCTCGCAACTTACAACGACATCACGACTTCCCCGTTTACCCGAGACCAAGCATGGCCGCTCGTAGAAGCCGCTAGGCAAATTGGAGCAATTCAACTACAGAACACGGCCACGCTCGGGGGGAACTTGGGCAATGCCTCCCCCGCGGGCGACAGCCTCCCGCCGTTATACGCGCTTGACGCTGTAGTGGTTACAAGGAGCAGGGCAGGAACGCGGGAGATCCCAATCGAGGAATTCTACATTAGCTACAGGAAAACCGCGCTCAGGCAGGATGAATTGATCGCGGAGGTACACTTCAAGGCTCTAAGCGAGAGAGATAGAGGTTCATACAAGAAGCTTGGACTTCGGCTGGCAAATGCAATTTCAATAGTTGATGTAGCGACGGTACTTCGGGACGGAAACAGCGATGGAAGTTTTGAGGAAGCGAGAGTTGCGTTGGGGGCGGTTGCACCGACAATCAGGCGCGCAAAAGCCTGCGAACAGTCCCTCACGCGAAAACCGTTAACGCAGAAGATTCTGAAAGATGCTGCCGCGCTGGCAGTAGAAGACGCCGTCCCGATAGATGACATCCGGGGCTCGGCTCGATACAGAAAGGATGTAGTAGCGTCTCTCGTATACGAAGCGTTAGAAGAGGCGCTAAAGAGACGGGTGGGTTGACAGGTTGAGGGTTAAAGTCAAGATCTTCGGCGCTCCGTCTCTCGCCCTAGAACGAACGGAAATGACTATCGACCTGACCGAAAACGCAACGGCGGAAGACTTACTCCAATCACTTCCCGTAAAGGACACGAACTACCTCTACGTCGTTAGAGATGGGATAAGGCTTGGTTCTGGTGCTAAGCTCAACGACGGCGACGAAATTCTAATTGTCCCGCCAATCGCCGGAGGCCAATGAGCATGATCGCACCAGAGACCCTTGAGAAGACACGGTGGGTCGGAAAATCTATTCCACGTAAGGATGGGCGCGGTAAGGTTACCGGCGAAACGAAGTTTTTCTCCGACATGGCACTGCCAAACATGCTGTACGCAAAGGTCGCACGTAGCAAGTACCCACACGCGAAGATTAGAAAGATCAACGTAGAGAAAGCTAAGCAAACTCCGGGCGTTGTCGCCGTCCTAACGCATAAGGACGTGCCCGGCCTCAATGGGTTCGGCATACTGATCCCCGACCAACCCGTCCTCTGTTTTGACAAGGTGAGGTATCTCGGGGACTCCATCGCCGTAGTCGCCGCAGAGAGCCCGGAGGCCGCTGCACTGGGCGTCGAGGCCGTTGAGGTAGAGTATGAACCACTTCCGGTCGTGTCCGACCCGCTTGAAGCGATGAAACCCGAATCGCCGAAAGTTCACGAAAAAGGGAACGTTCTCCGGCATGCCACCGTGCGGGTAGGGAACGTTGACGAAGCATTTCGGGAAGCCGCCGTCATTGTGGAGAACACTTACCGAACCGGGCGGCAAATGCACATGTACCTTGAAACCGAGGCCGGGATAGGTATGCTAGACGAGCACGGCAGGCTCGTGCTTTACGTGGGAGGCCAATCCCCTTACAGAGATCAGATGCAAGTTTCGAGAGCCCTCGGCATCAAACCGGATGAAATCAGGGTCATTTCCACACCCGTAGGAGGAGCCTTCGGCGCTAAGGAAGAAAACACGGTCCAAATCCACCTAGCAATGTTAGCTCTGAAAACCAAACGTCCCGTCAAGATGGTCTGGACGCGGGAGGAATCGGGAATTACGGGGATAAAGCGCCACCCCATGATTGTTACGATGAAGACGGCGGCCGACCACAGCGGGAGAATCACGGCAAACCAAGTCCGAATAGTGGCCGACACGGGAGCTTATGCCTCTCTCGGCCCCACGGTCCTTGATGTAGCCGTGGAAAACTGCTGCGGCCCGTACCGCGTCCCGAACATCGACATCGATGGCTACTCAGTCTACACGAATAACGGCGTAGCCGGCGCCTTCCGGGGCTTCGGCGCTCCCCAAGTGAATTTCGCGATCGAATCAAACGTCGATATAATCGCGGAAAAATTGAGGCTCGACAGGTTGCAAATACGGAAGGCGAATGTAGTTCGCGAGGGGGACAAAGGCCCGTTCGGATACAAGATCATCGGTAGCGTCGGAATCTACGAGACCCTCCAGAGGGCGGAGCACTCAGATCTCTGGGTGAACCGCGAAGCGTACAAATCCAAACCATCGTCACCTTGGCTTAAACGCGGGATCGCGGTGACCACGGCGGTCAAAGGCTTCGGTTTCGGCGCCCTCCCCGACTTCTCGGCCGTCTCAATACAGATTACACCGACCGGCAAATTCGTGGTGGGAGTCAGTTGCCCCGAGATTGGCCAGAGCGCAATCACTGCCTGCTCACAAATAGCCGCCGACGCTCTCAGCTGCGACATATCCGACATATACCTCGCCTCTGCGGACTCAGACCTTTCACCCGACAGCGGAACATCGTCTTCGTCAATGGGTCTAGTTAGAGCCGGCAACGCGATCCTAGTCGCTGCCCCCAAGATGATGGAACTTCTCCTTCAAGCCGCAAGCAAGATCACGGGTGAGCAGATTGCGGATCTTACCTACGGACGATCATCGATTTCCTCTAAACATGACCCGAAGAAATCCGTGACCTACATCGACATCGCTCAATACTTGCACGGCAAGGGCGAGCAAACAAAGGTGGTAGCGGGGTTTGAGGTACCCAGGGTTGACAAACCGGTCGAGGGGAGCCTTGAGATTCCGCATCTCTCGTACATGTATGCCACCGCCATCGCATTGGTGGAAGTAGACTCATTGACGGGGGGGACGAAAGTTCTCCAATTCTACCTTGCACCGGATGCCGGGAGAATAATAAACCCACAATCCTACACCGGACAATGCGAAGGCGCGATTGTGCAGGGTTTGGGATTCGCGCTGACCGAAGACACGCAAATCGATAAGGGCCAAATCAAGACCAAAAATTTCACCACATACATTATCCCGACAATATGTGACATCCCCGAAATTCAAGTTGAACCGGTTGAAACTCATGACACGTTCACCCCACTTGGCGCCAAAGGGCTAGGCGAAATCGGAATCGTCCCGGTCGGATCGGTCGTTGCAAACGCAATTTATGACGCCACGGGCGCGAGGCTCTTCACCTTACCCGCTACTCCAGAGCGAGTTCGCGAAGCCATCAAAGAGAAAGAGGATGCCGACCACGGCAAAAGTAAAAGTTAGACTCTTTCACGAACTCAGATCCACGCTCGGCCAAAGCGAACTGGAAGTCGAAGGAGACACACTGAACGACGTGGTAAATTCTCTAATCGCCAGAGATGAATCCGTAAGAGAAGTGTTTTTCGACAACCACGGAAATCTGCGCAGCTACGCCATGTTCTATATCAACAATATCCCGCAGAATCCTCCGAATTTATCACGGAAACTAAATGACGGAGACTTAATCCTATTAATTCCAACCGCAGCCGGGGGATGAAGAAATATGCGTATCTTTGACATGTTCGTACCTGAGAATCTAGTAGAACTCCTTCAATTCCTTGACGCACACCAGTCGGGAGTACATCTCATCGCGAATGGCACCGACCTCATAAACAGAATGCAACGAAGACAGATCACCCCGAAGTTGCTCGTCGACCTGACCGGCCTAAACGAGTTCAAGTACGTGAGGAGGGAGGGAGGAATGATTAGAATCGGAGCCCTAACCACAATATCGGAACTAGTCGCATCTCCACTCATAGATCCACGATACTCGGTCTTCAAACAGGTCGCCATGAAATTCGGCGGCCCCTCCATAATCAACATGGCTACGATCGGAGGCAACATCTGCGCCGCATCTTCCTCGGAGGACCTACTGCCGGTACTACTGGTCCTAGAAGCGCAAGTTCAACTTCGAAGTGTAAACGGAGAACGAACGATCCCCCTCAATGACTTCATAACGGGAAAGCGAAAGACCCTGCTTAGACCAAATGAGATATTGACCGAGACAAGTCTCCCCGAGCTAGACACAAGCTCAACCTGCGGCTATGAGAAAATAGGCATGAGAAATTCCCTCATAATAGCGTTCGTAAACTGTGCCGTCTACCTGAAAATGAATAACCAAACCAAGAACATTGACGATGTTAGGATATCCTTCAACCGAACCAGTGGAAAGATTCCACAACGTGCCCAAGAAACCGAAAACGCCTTGAAAGGCAAGAGGTTCAATGAACAATCCATAACAGACGCGGCCACGGTTCTGAGAGGTGAACTTAAGCTGACCTCCGACTTTAGGGCATCAGAAGAATACCGCACCGAAGTAGCCGGAGCGATTATGAAGCGAATACTCCGTAGCTGCGCCCAGAAACTCTCAGGTGAACAAATCATTGTCTAAACATCTGCTGAATATCACTGTTAACGGGAAGAAACACGCCGTCGTCGTCCAGTCACACGAGCGACTCCTCGACGTCCTACGAGACAGGTTAGGCTTGAAGGGAACAAAAGAAGGTTGCAGTACGGGAGACTGCGGAATATGCGCGGTGTTGATGGACGGAAAACTCGTAAACTCATGCCTAGTCTTCGCGATACAGGCGCGAAACAAAGAGATCGTGACGATCGAAGGAGTGGGAACCGCGGAGAAGCTTCACCCAATACAACGCGCCTTCATGAAGTGGAACGCTTCACAGTGTGGGTACTGCATCCCAGCCATGATTCTAGCAAGCAAAGAGCTGCTCGACAGAAACCCCAACCCCACAACTGAGGAAATAAGAAATGCTACGAGCGGGATCATTTGCAGATGCACGGGATACGTGAAGATCTTCGAAGCAATCAAGACAGCGGCAGCGGAAATGAGGGCGGCAGATTAATTGACGAACCAACCAAAGGCGAGCTTGCAAACTCGTCAACAGACGCTAGTAGTTGGGACGAGCGCCGAACGAGTCGACTCCCTGGATAAGGTCCTAGGGAAACCCATCTACACAATGGATATCGTCCCGGAAAACGCCCTTTACGTGAAAGTCGTCAGATCAACTGTCTGCCACGCTTTGCTCAAGAAAGTTCACCTTTCAAGAGCACGGAATCATCCAGGCGTGGTTGCTGTTGTTACTGCTCAAGATATTCCGGGAATCAACGAATCGACCGCTCTGTTACCCGACAAACCACTATTCGCAACAGACAGGGTACGTTTTGCGGGAGAACCCATAGCCGCGATCGCGTCATTCGACCCCAACATCGCTGAGGAAGCCCTCGACCTCGTAGAAATAGAGTATGAACCCCTACCATCGGTCTTCTCGCCAATCGAAGCAATGGAGCCTGACTCGCCTAAGATTCACCCGAACGGAAACGTCTGCAAATATCTCAAGGTTCGGAAGGGTGATGTGGAGGAAGGGTTCAAGCAAGCGGACATAATCATCGAAGGCACTTACAAGACACCGTTCCAGGAACCCGTACCTTTGGAACCAGAGGCGGGCTTCGTAATTCCTGAACCCGATGGTTCCGTAATCTGCGTTGGCTCCATGCAGAGCCCTTACCACGTACAGACAGGAATAGCAAAGATCCTTTCACTACGACCAGAACAAGTTCGAGTTATTCAAGCCGTGACCGGGGGAGCCTTCGGACCCAAATCGGATGAGATCCCGGTAGACGTGCTTGGAATCGCCGCTTTGGTTGCGATTAGAACACGTAAGCCCGCGGCGCTGGCCTACACGCGTGAGGAATCGATGATAGGCCACACGAAACGTCACCCCTTCGTCGTATCTCTGAAGGCCGGAGTAAAGAGGAACGGGAAACTCACGGCCTGGGAGGCAAAGCTAGTCGCCGACACCGGCGCGTACGCCTCACTCGGACCGTTAGTCGTCATACGTGCATGCTTCCATGCGACGGGCCCTTACGTGATACCCAACGTAAAGACCGACGCTTACTGCGTCTACACGAACAACACGATGGCAGGTTCGTTTAGGGGCTTCGGCGGTCCACAGTCTCACTTCGCAGCCGAATCTCACATGGACGAGATAGCGAAGAAACTGGGCATGGACCCGGTAGAATTTCGCCTGATCAACATACTCAAGCCGGGAACACGCACGGCAACAAACCAACTTGTCGACGAAGGCTGCGGACTGGAAGAATGCATAACGAAAGCAGTTAAGGAATCGGGATGGCACGAAAAACGCCTTCAATTCAAGAAAATGAACGGCACAAAGAAACGCGGCCTCGGTATCGCAATAATGTACCATGGGAATAGCCTCGGCCCGGAAGGCAACGACTACGGTACAGTCCACATGCAGATAGACCCGGACGGAACCACTAGGCTGAGGACCGCTCTTACGGAATACGGAACCGGAGCACCATCGGCATTACTTCAAATCGCGGCCGAAACCATGGGCCTTCCGTTACGTTACTTCAAACTGGACGCATCGGACACGGAGTATTGTGGAGACTCAGGCCCAACGGTTGCATCCAGAACAATTACAATAGGAGGGCGTGCGACCCAGATGATCGCGGGTAAGCTCGGCCAGAAACTTGGAGAGATTGCCGCGGAGATGCTCCAGTGCTCCGTGAATGAGATAGACGTTAGGGATGGAGTGTACCAAAGAAGATCGTTCGGAAAATCAGTGGGATTCGTCGATGTCGTTGCCAATGCCTATGCAAAAGGAACCTCGCTGAAAGAGGCGGGTACTTTCACGGCGCCGAAATGCGAATACAATCCGGAGACGAGTCAAGGGACCGTCTACTTACAGTACACTTACGGCGCGGTCACGGCGGAAGTTGAAGTCGATACGGAGACCGGCAGGGTTCAGGTTCTGAAGATGGTCACTGCCTACGACATAGGGAAAGCCATCAACCCAGTCTCGCTCGAGGGCCAGATTGAGGGAGGGACGATTCAAGGGTTGGGTTACGCCTTAATGGAAGAAATGATCCACAAGAACGGCGTAGTCATGAATCCGAACTTGGCGGATTACTACGTCCCCACGTCGCTTGATATACCCGAAATGAAAATGATAATTGTCGAATACCCCGGCGCGCTGGGCCCCTTTGGAGCGAAGGCCGTAGGAGAACCCCCGATAGTCTTGCCGGCGCCGGCAATCGTAAACGCGATTTACGATGCCATCGGTGTCCGAATAGATGAGATACCGGCTACTCCCGACCGCGTATTACTGGCGTTAAGAAATGCCGGTAGAGCTAGAGGACGGAGTTAGGCTGGGATTACTCTGAAGCATGTATCCGTGTCGGCGGAGGCGGGACTGATCGAGGAAGCGCATAAGCTTGTCCAGGCCTCGCAGCCGTTTGCGTGGGTCACAATTATTGGCCAGGAGGGGTCTAGCGCCCGCCATCTTGGTTCGTCGATGATCGTCACACTCGACGGCAAAGTCATCGGAACCGTTGGCGGAGCCATAGCGGAACTCCAGTTGATAGAACAGGCTATTCAGGCGATAAAAGAAGGAAAACCGCGAACCGTCAAGACGCCGCTTCCGGTATGCGCGGGCGTCATAACATGCTTCATCAATGTCTTCAAGGCTCCCCCAACCCTCGTTCTCGTCGGTGCCGGCCATGTTGCTCAACCAATGGCAAAGCTCGCGAAGATGCTTGGATTTCAGGTCGTGGTGATGGATGATCGGTCGGAATACGCTACGAAGGAACGCTTCCCGGAGGCCGATCGGGTGGTTGTTGATGACTGGGAAAAGGCGCTAAAGGAGTTACAGATTGGGCCGAATACTTACATCGTTATCTTAACGTACGCGGGCGAATCCGATGAATTGGCTTTGAGGACGGTGGTTAGGTCGAATGCCGCGTACATCGGTATGATCTCTAGCCAATCAAAAGCCAAAGGCATTCTGTCACGCATGATGCGGGAGGGAGTTCCAGACAACCTACTGCGAAGGATTGTAACTCCAATCGGTCTGGACATTGGCGCCGAGACTCCCGCCGAAATTGCGGTCAGTACTATGGCGGAGATCATAATGCGTCGAAATAAGAAATCGGGAACACCGCTCTCGATTACGGAACATGAGACAGAAAGAACGACAGATCCCTAGGTCTTATCGTCTTTCTTTTGCTTCGTCAAGTCTTGGATGCTTGTAATCCCCAATGGTGGGAATCCCGAAACTCCTGCAGTTGGCGTGTTCGTCGGGACTAACATGAGGGTTCCTTTGCTTTGAAGGCCAAGTTCGTAGAGAATGTTCATCCAACGCAGTTCCAAAGCACGTATGTTCTTTTCGTACATATTGGCGGCGTCCACCATCTTCTGGGCCGCTTCATACTCTGCCATGGCCAAGGTCACACGTGCCCTTCGCTCGCGTTCAGCTTGAGCTTGCCTAGACATGGCATCCTGCAAAGCCCCGGGTATTCCGATATCTTTGACCTCAACAGAGACCACCTTAATACCCCAATGCTCTGTTTTCTCGTCGATTATGTTCCGGGCCTCGACACCTACCTTCTCGCGCTCGGCGAGTAACTCGTCAAAACTCACTTTGCCTATAACCTCTCGCAAGGTTGTCTGAGCAGCCAAACTTGTAGCGTCTAGATACCTCTCGACGTTCAAAATCACTTTCTCTACATCTACAGCTTGGAAGAACATTATTGCATCAACGTTCACGGGAACATTGTCTTTGGTGAAAGTTTGTTCAGTTCTAAACGGGAACGTTTGTACGCGCATTGAAACAACGTTTGGAATCCGATCTACGAAGGGAATAATGTAAAAGAGTCCGGGGCCCTTCAAACCGGTAAAGCGACCTAGGCGTAAAACGGGTGCGCGTTCCCATTCCCTGATCACCCTGATACCTGATGCAACAATAACGACTACGAAAAACAGAACTACAGCGCCCACGATAAATTCGGGATCCGTCAATAAGTCCTCAAGTGCCATAGGAATCGCTTCAAGGCTGAGTTTTGCTCGGCTTCACCTTTAAGATTAGCCCTTCCCGGTTCACGACCTCAACCTGATCCCCTTCTTTGGCTTCGCCGCCTATGCTTTCAGCCCTCCAAACTTGACCTTCCACCCTGACTTCCCCTATTGGGCCGAGGGCTCGCGTGACTCTCCCAATCTTACCTACCAACTGCTCAGGGCCGACTTTTACCTTCATCTTCCTCGCCTGCGCGACCTTGTAAACGATGACTCCGAATATTCCCGACATGACAAGGGCTACGGAGACCAGTGTCTCCCTTGCCGACTGGACGGCTTGCGGCGCAAGCAATTCCCAGCCAGGTAGTGGAAACTCTAAGAAAGCTCCGAGAACGATAATCGCAATGCCAGCTAAAGCGAAAACACCGTGTTGAGTCTTTATTTCGAGCAGAGTCAGGGCTATTCCGACGATGAATAGGAGCACCGCGGCTAAATTGACCCCAATCACTCCAAACCCTATCATCGCAAGCAGGACCATCAAGGCGCCGGCTATCTCAACCCCAAAGCCAGGAGTCTTGAAACCAATTATCACAGCGTACCCGCCGACTAGTAAGAGCACGACCGAGAGGATAGGGTTAGAGAGAAGCGTCAGTAACTGGACGCCGAGAGTAGGCGTGTAATTGAGTGTGGATGACTCCGAGATTCCCGCGAAATCATAACGCTTCGTATACGCAACATTGCCCAACGTCGAAGTCAAGGCAAGCTTCCAAACCGAAGTGCCCACCGATGTAGTGGTGAGCAGCAGACTGTAAGGATCCAGTTCCGAAAGTAGTTGGCCCAAGCTGTCTGCGGCGAAATCGATTAAGTGAAGCCTCAGCGCCTCATCGGGCCCTAAGTTAATGTTCTGTGTAACAAACTGCTGAGCGGCCGTTTCATTTCTATCGTGCAGCCTGGCGTTGTCCCGCATGAGGCCTGTAAGCGCGTTTATGATTTTTGTTTCGTTTATGGGCTCGCCGGTCGCGGAGACCGGTTGCGCCGACCCTATCGTGGTCCCGGATGCCATCACCGCGATATCTGCGGCCATCAGAATGTAGGTTCCCCCGCTCCACGCCGCGGCCCCGGACGGCGTGACCCAGACAACGACGGGGACCGGCGAACCGTTGAATGCGTTCATGATCTCAGTCACTGAATTCAGATCTCCGCCCGGCGTGTTGAGCTCATACACTATCAATCGGGCACCACCGGCGCTGGCTTCATCGATTGACCGGGTGACCAGCTCCACCGTCGGTTCAGCTATGTCGGAACTTATGCTGACGACAAGTACGCTACCTTCGGCACGAGCGAGCGGTTGCAACACCATAAGGGCTAAGACCGCGAGAAAGACGACAAGAACAACGCCCTTCATACAGGCCCAACGTCTCGCGAGTCATAGAAGACCCGTCGCCTTTAAACTATATTTGCGGAAGACTCTAGCTCAAGCCTGGTAAGGAATAGCGAATTGCCCCAATCGAGAAGATCGACGCAGACGCAAATGCTTAGAGTAATCGGCAAAGAGTTTCCCGTCACCGTCTGGAAGGCGGGTGGCGCCTTCGAGACGCTCGTTCAAACCATACTCTCTCAGAACACGAATGACCGCAATAGCGAAGCCGCAATGAAGAAATTGAGACAACATTACAAAATTAACCCCCGAACACTCGCAAGGGCTCGCGTCGGCACAATGATTCCATACATCAAGCAAGCGGGCCTTTACCGGTCCAAGGCTCCAAGAATCATCGAAACATCACGCATAATCGACGAGCGCTACGGTGGAAAACTCACAAAAGTGCTCAACCAACCGTATGAGCAAGCGAAGCAGGAACTGATGACGCTCCCAGGCGTCGGGCCTAAAACCGCCGACATTCTCCTTGCGTTCGTGGCGAAGAACCCCGTTATTCCGGTAGACACCCACATAGCAAGGGTTACCAAGCGGCTTGGAATCGCCCGTTCAAAGGCAAACTACGAGGAGATCCGTACCTCTTTAGAGGCCCTGATTCCAGCACGCGACCGCGTGAGAGTCCATCTATCCATGATCGAGTTTGGGCGTGCGATTTGCAAGGCACCAAGACCTCGATGCTCAATCTGTCCCGTAACAAAATCGTGCCCGAGTAGCACCGTCTGATTTGAAATGAACAATAATTCCTTGTCAACAACTTTTTTTAGGTCATTATTCATTCCCATGCTGACCGGTGACCGAAGCTCATTGCCGACAGAAGCAACAAACGGCGATATACCGTTCTACGCTGAAGTTACTGCGGGCGGAAGAATTACAATACCTGAAGAGATTCGCAAGATCTTCGAAATCAAGGACGGAGACGCCGTGTTCTGCAAATTAATGATTATCCCACGAAAGAAGAACAGTACTCCGCCAAAGTGATGCGCCGCTGCCTACGTGGGCGCTGTCGATAACAGTGTTCTTCCAAGCGGGGTTAACTTGACTTGGAGTCTACCTCGCTTTCCACGTTCAATCTCTACGAGACCTAAACTCTCTAACCCTCTACTTTCACGTGACCCTCGAATATGGTAACTTAGAAGAGGTTTCCCGTAGTTCATCATATGGCTCAATATTTCCAAACTTTCGACGCGACCGCCCGTGCGATCGAGCGCACGAAGAATCTCAATCTTAGGCTGCGTGACCGCCTCAATGTAGCTAAATTTCATCACGGGGAATGTTTCAGGTTGGTCACCCCTTACGTCGAACACTTTCATTCCGTAAACAAACGCCGCCGCAACGCCCGCGCAAGCTAAGGTTCTACTCGCCGACCCCACATTAATGAGAAAATCCTCGAATTCTCCACTCTCTTTTCTGACTAATTGTCCGATTGCATCGAGAATCGTCTGCGTCGAGGTGTCTTCGACTTCGACAATGCTCACAGCCAGTTTGAGTGTGTCCGCGAGCTTAGCTGATACCGTCGACGATTGATTTGCCGCCCCTGGAGGCGTAATCAACGCCAACTTATGCGTCGGAAAGTTACGGAGCCCAACGAAAATCGCTTCATCGCTGCCGCCGAGAATCGCGATCTGAAGCGTCTTTAACGGCATATGTCGGGCTCCATTCTGCTCTAATCAAGCGCTCTCAAATCAACTTATACAGAGGCCCACGGCTGATCTCAAAGGAATGATAACCAGCAACCAGGGGGAGATCTGAGATAAGCATTCGTACAGGACCACGTTCCCCAATAACTCGCCTACTACTGTTACCCTCTCCCCTCTACGTTTCAGTGTTTCTAATGAGGTTCAGCTTCGGGCTAGTACTCTTTACTCTGCCAATTTTTCTTCCAAAACATGAATTCTCCAACCTCGCCGTCGGCGTGATCGCAGCAGCCTACCCTGTGACTGAGACAATCTGCGGTCCCTTGGTTGGAGTTCTAGCAGACAAGTTTGGGAGGAGAAAATGGATCTACATAGGCCTCACGATTTCAACGATCGCCCTCCTAGCATTCCCATTGAACACTGACATAGCATATCTCGTGGCCGTTCATGCGGTCCAAGGCATTGCGGCCGCGATGATCATCGTAAGCTCACTCACGATGGTCACCGACGCCAGCAGTACGAAAAACAGGGGCAAAGAGATGGGGGTGTATGATTTTGCGAACTTGAGCGGATACATGGTAGGAATCTTAGCCGCTGGAGTCTTGACGAAATTCGGGTCTCGCACCACTCCGTTCTATTTTGCTTCGGCACTCGCGGCGGCTGCCGCAATCTTCGCTTATTTCAGGGTCAGGGAGACAAGATCACGCGACAAGCGCAGCACACTCTCGCCAATCAAGACACTACAACTCCTCCTTAGCCATAGGCGCGCGGTTGCAATGTTCCCAATTTGGTTGGCGATAACTACATTCGTCGGCATCGCGTTGACGTTCGGACCTCGTTTGGGTCCGTCGCCATTCGTCACCAGCATCTTGTTTGGAGCTAGCGTCTTGGTTTTGGCCGTGACTCAGCCTATCTTCGGCTATCTTTCGGACAAGTACGGTCGTGACAAGCTGATGATGCTTGGGTTGCTCTCAATCATCGGCGTGTTCTACACGGCGATAAGCATGATGCGGGGAAGAGTGGGGTTCTGGACGGGAGCGCCATTCCTGGTCATCTTCGGGCTGGGCTGTTTCGCTTTCCCTCCAGCCGCACTGGCATCACTCGGCGATTTAGCTCCTGAACGCGGTCGCGGAGTAACTATGGGCGCATACAGTGTCGTAATAAGCTTCGGAACAATCGTGGGCCCACTGCTGGGTGGCTACTTGCTCGACAGATATGGGCCGGGCAGCCTCTTCTACGGCGGTCTGATCCTGCTGATCGGAGCGTTAGGTTTGGCAATTCTAATCGCAGGCACGGGTATGCTTCCGCCGATCAAGCCTCTCACCTTTCGGCGGCACGCGTGGGCTTAGGCTCTGATTGAAAGGTGCGCGATCACGTCCATCTTGGTCAAGACACCGACAGCCTTTCCGCCGCGCACGACCACAACGGCATTGTGTCCTGCCGTCAACTGTTTGTACAATTCCGAGATGTTTGCCTTCGCGTCGAGGCTGGGGAGCGCCACATCCATCACTTCTTGAGTGGGCTGAGAGAGAGAAGCTTCCCTAGTCAACAATTTCTTCATAACCGTATCATCATAGACTGTGCCTAGCACGTGCCCCTCTTCGATCACGGGCAATTGGGAGACATCATGTTTTCTCATTAGTTCGACCGCCTTTGACAAGGGATCATTCAACGTAACCGCAATCATCGCGGGAACTTCAGGAGGTTTCGCGTTAAGCCCCTTGTTGTTGCCGTAAGAGCCAAGCCCATTCCGGTATTCCCCGACGTAGGTTCAACTATGGTACCGCCGGGTTTCAGCATACCTTTGCGTTCCGCGTCGTTCACCATGGCCACTCCGATCCGATCTTTCACGCTACCGCCAGGGTTCAGGTACTCCAGCTTGGCTAAGACCAGGCACCTTCCGGCCCCTGTCACTTTATTTATCTTGACAAGGGGCGTGTTCCCAATCAATTCAAGCACATTTTCAAAATACTGCAAAGCCATCATCATCCCTCAGATACGATCGTCGAGTTGTCGTGCCTCCTAACTGAACGACACAATTGATAAATCGGCCGATTCCCTACTGCCAAACATGGAAGCGGTCTTCCTAGTTCAGCCGTGGGTACAGACTCGAACGGCAATGGACTGCTGTAAATTATGCTACCAAGAGAGGGAAAGCAAGGATCATTTGGAATGCAAACGAGCCCACTTGGCAGCTTATAATTCGCTACTCGCCGTCCTCAAACTAGAGAGGGGCACGGAGTTTGAGGAGGCATTGAAAAAGTTAGAAGAAGCGAAAGAACAATGCCTCTCCACATCGAAACCCGACAGCCGATGCCACGACAAGTCGCAGGAAGCACTGAAACAGACTTTCGCAATCTACGATCGGATCCTGGATGACTACCGAAAAAGACTCCCGAACCGTCCTCCCCCAAGATTATAGAAAGCGAGGCTGGGCACGTAAGACACGGCGGAAATTAGTGGGGCAATTCTGAGGTACGACGATTGACCATCATCCCGACCGACTCGCTTTCGAAATTAGGCCATAAGTGGAGCTTAGACTAAGATGAGAGAGGGCGCCGAAGGCATTCACTGGCTTGGTTGGGGCGACGAGGCTTTTGAAAAGGCTAGGAGAGAGAACAAGCCCGTACTGCTCGATATCAGTGCGGTTTGGTGCCATTGGTGCCACCGCCTTGACCAAGACACCTACGCTGTTCCAGACATAGTCGAATATGTGGAAGCTAATTTCATACCGATCCGCGTTGATACCGACAAGCGGCCGGACATTAACCGGCGGTACAATTTGGGTGGTTGGCCGACTACCGCTTTTCTGACACCAGACGGCCGGCCCATAGGGGGAGGAACATATTTCCCTCCAGAACAGATGCGCCAGTTTCTACGTGACGTCAAAACGTCTTGGCAAAAACTGCAGAATCAACCGGTACCTGAACTTACACCTCAACAGGAAAGTTCGACGGGTGAACTGTCACTTGGCATAGTCGATGAGATTCTGGGAGAGGTAGCAAATAACTTCGACTCCATATACGGAGGATTCGGGTCTCAACCCAAGTTCCCCCAAACCGAAGCCCAAGAATTGGCCCTTCTGAAGTACCATTACACCGGTAACCGCGAAGTTCTTGGAATAGCCGTCGTAACACTGAACAACGCAGGCCGGAGCGGGACGTACGACAGGGAGATGGGGGGCTTCTTCCGCTACTCCACCACAAGAGATTGGAGCGTACCCCACTTCGAGAAGATGAATGAAGATAACGCAAAGTGGCTTCAGCTATACCTGCACGCCTACCAAATTACTGGAGATCGATTCTACGCGGAAATTGCGAAGGGCATCCTGGAATATGTGAACACTTGGCTCAGCGACCAGGACCAAGGATGTTTCTACGGCAGCCAAGACGCCGACGAAAAATACTACAGTCTAACCAAACCTGAACGTCTCAAAGAGAAGGCCCCCTACATAGACAAACACATCTATACAAACTGGAACGCGGCGATGATCTCCGCGTACCTCGACGCGTCTTACGTGCTCGAGAACTCAGACGCAAAAGAATTCGCCCTCAAGAGCCTCAAGAGGTTGCTTTCGCTCAACTTCAAGCCGTCGGAAGGCATGTATCACTTCTTCGACGGCAAACCGCAACTGAAGAACCAGTTAATCGACCAAGTGCAAACCGCAAACACACTAACTCACGCGTATGAGTGCACGGGAGAGACCACGTTTCTGAAGCAAGCCGACGAACTGCTCCAGTTCACGTCATCCAAATTGCTTGACTATAACGGCGGAGGATTCTTTGACACACCCGTCGAGGCTGATGCTCCAGGCTTCCTGAGGCAACCTATCAAACCGTTAGACGAGAACAGCGTAGCGGCACGGGCTCTAACAAGAGCATATCACTTGACCAGGAATGTGGCATATCGACAAATGGCGGGGGAGGCATTGAAGTGCTTCTCGAACACGTATCTCAACTTCGGGTTTATGGCGGCAGAATACGCGCTTGCGGTGGATACCTTCCTTAACGAACCGACTCTAATTCGGATCGTCGGAGCAAAAGAGACAAACGAAACTCGAGCGCTGTTAGCGGAAGCATTTCTGATTTATGAACCGAGAAAGATAATTCAAATTCTCGACCCTCACACGGATAGTAGCAAAATTGCCGACAACGGCTTTTCGTCGGAAGGCCCTCCGACCGCATACATTTGTGTCGGGACGGCATGCACCGCTCCGATCACCGAGCCCAAACAAATCGCTTCCGAACTACAGAGAATGATCAAATCTCAGGTTAGGAGCCAAGCTTGAGAGTATCCGTCGCAAGCTTCGCTCTGATTTCCTCCATCTGCTCGTGACGCAGGAGTTTTCTGGCATTGAAGCCGGCGCTATCCTGATGGCTTCGGGGGATTATGTGGACGTGCAGGTGCGGGATTAGTTGGTTGGCGGCTGCTCCATCGTTTATCGAGATATGCGACGCCGTTGCACCCAATCGCGATGTGACTAGGTGATTTAAGGCGTAAACCCGAGAGTATAGGGTGCAAAACGCCTCCGCCGACATGTCCTTCACGCGTTCGAAGTGCGTCTTGGGCAGTACGAGCGTGTGTCCTATTGAGATTGGGTACTTATCCAAGACCGCAATATGCTGATCATCTTCAAAGATAATATAGGCTGGAACCGAGCGGTCAACGATGCCACAGAAGATGCATGCCAATTCGGGACAAATCCTAGGCTATTAGCAATGAGAAATGCGAAAGTTACATAAAATGACCGGCCAGCATACTATATACCAGCAAGTTGGGTGTTAAACAGGTGCCAGCGAAGAAAACTGCCAAGCGCCGTGCGCGAACGATTAAATCGAAGACCACTAGACGACGGAGGAAAACGCGGGTCTCGAAAAGTAGCCAAAGAGCGAGGCGCAGACGCCCTTCGCCTAAGGAAAAAGGCTTCAACCCTCTGATGGTTTTCATCATGTTCCTGTACGTGCTTAAACTCATAGATGAGAAGCAGTTCAAGCGTTTTCAACGAGACCTTTCACCTCAAAAGCGGGGCAGTAGAGTGAAACGTCGGCGGCGACGTACCTAGTTTACCTTCCCATCTCGTTTCCCGTTCCCCCGAATAGCTTCACTCAACTCTCTTGCTTATCTTTGCAGGGTGTCTAATGTTCTTCGCGACCAAGATTGCCGCTGAGACCATTACTTCTGAAAACGTTAGGGAGCGAAGCCCGCCTTAGGATATTATTGGTCCTTGCTCGAAACCGTGGAGAAGATTTGACGATCTACAAGATAGCCAAGTTCAGCGGGCTGGATAGGAAGGTAATACGAAAACATTTGGGAAAGTTAGTTGAAGCGGACCTTGTACATATCAAGAGTTATGGGCCAATATCCGTATACAGCATAAACAGCGACAACGGCCCCGTAAGGCGCATAATAGACCTATTCAACGAAGCACGGCTATTAGCGCAAGTGCCTCTCGCAACCATGCGCATTTATGAAATTCAATAATCCCACCTTCTCGGCTCACAATTCATACATCCTTCTTAGTTGTAAGTTTCAACTACACGACCAGATTCTAAAACTAATGTCGTTGTGGTCCTCGCTCCGACGCGTGAGTGCGGACGTTGGTGAAGAACGACTCATTTTGGATTCGAAGCCAACGTAATCCCTCACACGGCATGCCGCTGTGCAATTACGTAACCAAAACTTTCACTGGACAAAACTTCTACGCATCGATAGCACAAACCTTTAGACAACAACCACTATTCTTCCGGGCGTGTAATCAGAGATGAAGATTTGGAAGCAACTGTACCTAATAGTTTGGCTAGCATTTCTACAGATAATCATCATCCTGATACCGACGCTAGGGAGCAGTCTCGTAGATCTTCATGCACTTCTCGGTTTCATCATTCTAGGTTTGGCGCATTTTGACTACGCGTCATTGAAGCGGACTGAAGCTCCGAATCGACTCAAGCGCATCGCAAAATCAACGGCGGCGTTAGCGACTTTCCAAGTAATCTTGGGCATAATATTGTATGCGAACATAAGGTTGAACGTGAACATCCCGCTCGTTGAAGTCATCACATTCATACACCTTGTCATCGCACTAGCTATAATCACGCAGGCGGCATCCGTCGCAACGGCCTACGATATGTGGGAAGATCACGAATACACCCCTTCGAAATAGACGACCAAACTTCCCAACCCAAATCAAGCGGGAACTTCAAGCATGGGCGGGCGAATCCGCGAAGCCACGCTGGGAAACATTCGAGAGCTCCTGCAAGAAGGAAAACCCCTGGTAGTCGATTTCTGGGCCAACTGGTGCGGTCCCTGCCACGTCATGCAACCTATCCTTCGGACCATGGCCGAGAAATTCGAAGAACGGATCACTTTCGCCAAAGTCGATGTCCAGAGCAACCGAGATTTGGCGCAACAATTCGCCGTCAAAAGCATTCCGACCTTAATTCTGTTCAAGAACGGGAAGGAATGGGATCGGTTGAGCGGAATCCGGAACCGCTCCGAACTCAACAAACTCTTCGAGAAATTATCATCGAGATGAGATAGCCGCGTGGCCCGAGCATGGACTCTCTGTAGCGACTAACCGCACGGCCAACCAAAGACCTAGTTGCCCAACAGAATACGACGTAGTCTCCGTGAAGCATCTACCTCTTCTTTAGAATGAACAGTATGGCTGCAAGGATAACGGCGACGAGTACGATCGATTGGATGATAATAGTTCCTTCGATGAACCCTGACGGATGATATGATGGCGCGGGCTGTACTGGCGGCTGGTTGCGCGCTATGAAGCTGGTCAAAGTTGTGAATTGCACATTTTGTATCGTGAATATGCTTGTGGTTGTGGTGTACTGCACAGTGAGAACTGTCACGGAAATATTCGCTGTGGCCATGGAGACCGTGAAATATGTCGCAGTGTTAGTCTGCGTGCTTGTTACCGTGCTGAATGCCTGTGAGGAGACAGGCTGGATTGCAACGTTAAGAATAGCAAGCAACGAACCCAAGACTAATACATATGCTCCTATCCGCGAAGAGCGGATCCCCACCCGCGCGGGCGTCAAGTCTATCTCCAACAGCCGCAGACTGGCTTGAGTCTAATCTATCAACTTCGGAAATTTGAACAGTCTATCGTTACTCACGCAACCTTCCTTGCTGAAGAGGGGTGCGATTGACAACCGCATGCCTCTCCTACATCACTGGAGAACCCCCTCACTACGACGAAGATCTTTGAGTCACGAGGTGCTATCGGAGAAGAAACCTAGCGCGACATAACCCTCTAAATACCCACAGAATAACGGGCCGAGGCTGATCCTGATGTGCATGACGCCGGAAGAATAGTCGCATTTAAGTTCCTGGCCACTCGTCGACGACGATTCATGGGCACCCTAACCCCTGAACAAGTCATGAAGATTCTTGAGGTGACCGACTCGTTTAACCTACACCGAGAGTCGGTCCTGATCCCTCTTGCGACTGAAGGAACGGGACGCGTAGAAGCTACCCCAGACCAACGCCTGCGCATCACGGTTCCCGACCAACAGTTCGACGAATGGCTCGTCGAATTGCGAACCAAATTATCGAATATGGATCTATCATTCGTCCGTTCTTGATCCATCGGCTCTCTTGGGATTAGCCCAGGTTAGAATCGTTTCCTGTTGTGGGCCGAGATTCTCCAGCCCGGACACACGAACCCCAACGAGACGAATCTTGCGGGGAGAACGCTCAAACTCGCGGAATAGCTGCTTAACATAATCCTCGATGACGGCTCGTTCGTTCGTGTGTTTACTGTGGGTTTTTGCGCGCGTGAATGTTTCGAAGTTTTCAAGCCTCACCTTGATACCGACCGTTCGAAAAAGTAGCTTCTGCGACTGAAGCCTGGCATGAACGTCCCCAATAATTGAATCAAATACTTCCGTTATCTTTCCCATATCTTGAACATCTTGGTCGAAGGTGCTCTCGGAACTAATTGATTTGATGCTCCGTGAAGAGACCACCTCATCCTCATCTATTCCATTCGCTATTTGCCAAATTCTTATTCCGTATCTTCCAAACGCATCACTAAGCTTGCTTGGATGGGTGAGGGCCAGCTGCCGAATCGTCGTGATCCCTATCTGGGCCAATAACTCCGTACTTTTCTTGCCAACTCCGCTGATCTTTGAAACAGGCAATGGGTCTAAGAACTCGCGAACTCTGTCGGGTGAGACGATGGTCAACCCATCTGGTTTCTTGGAGTCCGAGGCGATCTTCGCAATCGCCTTATTCGGTGCGATCCCGACCGATGAAGAGAGCCCCAGTTTTTCTTCAATTTCTTGCTTGATTCGTCGTGCGAGGGACCCGGCTGCTTCGAAGGTGTTGACTTTCTCGCTGATGTCCAAGAAAGCCTCGTCTATGCTGAATTGCTCTAGTTTGTCGGTAAACTTCTGAAGCAAACGCATTATGTCTTCCGAGACACGGTCATAGAGGGTGAAGTTTGGCCTTACGTAGTTGCCGTTTGGGCACAGACGGTATGCTGCGGAGATGGGCATTGCGGAACGAACTCCGAACACTCTCGCTTCGTAGGAGCAACCCATCACGACCCCGCGGCTCCTTCCTTCCTTCGGATCTGCCCCGACGATGACCGATTTTCCTTTGAGGGCCGCGTCTTCGCGTTGCTCGACCGATGAATAGAAAGCATCCATATCAATGTGCATTATGATGCGACGCAAGGCGGTCACGGTCCCGCATGTTTCCCTTAATCACTTTTGTATAGTCTGCCATTCCTATAGGTGACACCTAATAGTTTCATTCTCTGGCCCGGAGACCGGGTTGCCCGGCGTGGAAAGCTGTTCGAGCCAGTTCAGCAAAGAGCTTTAGGTGAAACATCCAACTAGGCGTGATCTCACCTTGGCAGAGAAAAGCGAAGTCTCCAGACCTCGAATCTCGCGGCCTAGAATTGAATCGCTCTCGGACATAATTTTCGGTCTTGCCTTGGCCATCAGTACGGTACCACTCATCTCGAGGCTTCCAGCAAAACCGTTCGGAATTGTAGTTGATATTTCGGAGTTTGGGTTTGGCTTCTTGATTCTGATTTCGGTATGGATGGGGTACACTAACACGATGTCCGTTCTTCCGCTGGAGAATAATACCGTTGTCACTCTCAACCTTCTGCTGCTCTTCCTCGTCTCAATTGAACCGTATCTCTTTTACCTGAACATAACTTACGATTTGGCGTCGCACGAACTATTCCTGAACCTTGCATCGATCCTTTATGCTCTCGATATGACTGGCCTGATGGTCATCCTCGGACTATTTACCCATCAACTTGCACGTGAGGAGAAAGGGCTGGTCCCAGCGCGTTCGATAAAGGGGTTTAAACGGGTTAGAAACACCCTTTTCGTATCTGCAGCTCTGTTCGCCCTAACTATCCTGCCAATATTCTGGTCCATAAGAGTCTACAGCCAGCCGATACGATTCTATTTCTGGTTTATCCCGCTTTTCATATCGTTTGGCATACGCATCTCTGACCGTATGCCAGCGAAAAATTCGAGGCACCCGGCATAAACAGTGATGCTCTAGGGCAGCGCGTCTTAATCGTTGAACGACGACGCCACCATAGCGTTTTAAAGTCTAAAGTGAACTATTTTTGGGCACCAGAAAGTGGGTTTTTGTCTGCGAAAGAAGAAAGCAAATACATGTACGACCGGTTATCAAACGCTTATGCTATTAGAACAAAGGGTTTTGGGAAGGCAAGTTTTGGCGGGAGTATTCGCACTGAGGAGCCGGTAGGGTCCCCTCCGACTGTTAGCGACCGTCACTCAAAGAAGAACAGCCGGTTGATTGGCATCGCCTTAGTCGTCGCTTAGCTAATTTGTTTGGCACTATACTTTGGCATTCTGCGTTGGTAGTCGATGTCCGAGCGGATTGCCCAATCGCTAGATACCAAACGTAGACCTCGCGTTACCTAGTATAAAGGTCACTAAGCAGATCAGACATACCGCGGCGCCGTTCGCGCCTCTCGCGATCGTATTGGAGTTACGCGTACGTCTTGACTAGTGTCTCAAGTTTCTGAGTTGCTTGGTTGGTTACAGTCTTCTTTATGTCATTTCCCTTATGGTCTTGCGTGACCAGTAGGGGTCCGAAGTCTTTGACTTCCCATATCCAGACGAGTTCGGTTGGTCCAAGCTCTTCAAGCAGTCGTTTTCTCACGCCTACAATCTTCGATACGGCCAGCGCGGAAGCGCCCCCCGTGAATTCACAGTAAACGGCGCCGTAGGTTGCCAAGCCCTTCTTTCCTGTTTCTCCCAAGCCGCCTTTGCCGATCACGATCTTCGTCTTGTACTTCTCGAGTATCGGTGGGGTTAGCGCGTCCATCCTAGTGCTTGTGGTTGGGCCGCCGGCTACTATTTTCCACTCTTCACCTACCTTCCGCGCGATCGGCCCGCAATGAAAGATTGGAAGTCCGACCAGCTCTGGGAGGAACGTTTGGAGGAGCTTCTTGTGGGCTTGATCTCTTGCGACTGCTATGTTCCCCGTTACGAACAGAACGTCTCCCGCGCGAACGTCGGCCACCCGTTTGTTGTCGTCCGGGACTTTCAGTTTCAATTCTGTCATTTCAATTCACCTTATTATTTCGAAGTGCCCGCCTCTGAGTTCAGCCTCAGATACTCGGTTTGCCCAACATCCGAATGATATTGCAATTGGCAGGCATGCTGTGTGGGATCCGGCGGTTTCTATGTGAGCGTCGAGGACGGTTGTGTCCCCTCCCAGGCCCATAGTTCCGATTCCAAGTTCGTTCGCCGCTTTGATTATTGATGATTCGAATTCCGCTACTTCGGGGTCGGCATTGCGCTCACCCACTTTTCGGAGCAACGCGCGTTTTGAGTTGAACATAGCCTGTATTGCGGACCCACCTATTCCGATACCGAGGATGTTAGGCGGACAAGTCTTACCTCCAGCGTCTATGACCGTTTGGAGAATGTATCGGAGAATATCCTGTCTGCTCGCGGTTGGGACCATCATTTTCAGGCTGGTAAAGTTCTCCGACCCGGCTCCTTTCAGAATCATCTTCATTGAGGTGGTTTTTGTCGCCTTATCTAGGAGAACTTCTGGCTGGTTAAGGCCGGTGTTTGTGCCCGTGTTCTTACGTGTGAGCGGGTTGACAACGTTTGCTCTCATGCCCCCCTTTGCTGTAAGTTTTTCCACGGCCGCTTTGAGAGCTTCTTCAACATCATTCGTGTGAGGTATGAGTTCGCCCGAAATGAATAGCGTCACCAAGCCCGTGTCTTGGCATAAGGGTAGATGTTTTTCGTAGCTCAGATTCGAGCTGTTCAGGATGGCTTCAAGCTGTTTCTTTGCTAGTTCTTTTGTTTCATGGACATGGGCTTCTTTTATGGCGTTCAGAATGTCGGTGGGTATGCCCGTGGTAATGTGGTCAAGCATCTCGTCCAATACTGGTGGAATTTCTTGCGTCAGAGATCCCATAGCTTCCTCACTCAAGCCATATCGTCAGGAAGTGTTGGGTTTATGGAACGCGTTCATACTGCCAGTATAATATATTCAATTAGAATCGTCAGTCGCGACCCGCGGATGTTTGTAAATACGATCGGCGGTGAGAGAAACTCTAGGGTTATGGGCGCCTGTATGGTTGACCTGTGAAGGCGAAGGTTTTGAAGAGCTCATACACTTTGTCCGGTATGCCCTCGACAACGTTCAATCCTAAGGCTCGGGCTACATCGAGAGTAATTGGTGTGGCGTGAGACATGTAACCTCGCGCCAGGAAGTCGGCAACGCGTTCTGCTTGTTCCTGATCCATTTTCCCTTGCAAGAGCCAAATTACGAATGCCTTTGCATTCTCGATTTCGAGGTTAGCAACATCGGACATAATGATCATTCTATCGGTGATGTTTTGAATCGGTTTCATCTTCACAAGTGTCGCGATTGAGCCGGCGGGGTACATTCCATCGGGTGTCGGGACCTG
>Ga0326727_10004124_pt1 | contig 44486 bp, 43 predicted proteins | sample MB2enrmetagenome_FD_207643 | JGI IMG/M metagenome (GOLD analysis project Ga0326727, IMG submission 207643) | Lab enriched peat soil microbial communities from McLean, Ithaca, NY, United States - MB29MY | ecosystem: Environmental > Terrestrial > Soil > Wetlands > Peat | place: USA: New York... | reverse complement strand
TGAGTGACTCGCCGATCAAGATCAGCGGCATCATGAGGTATTCGGGGACGCCAAGATGACCACCGCCCTCCTCGACCGCCTGACCCACCATTGCCACATCCTCGAGACCGGCAATGACAGCTTCAGGTTCAAAAACAGCTCCGTGCAAAAACCACAAAACCGAAAGGAGAAAAATCAGCCATTGACCCATCATGAAACCCAAATCATAACCAAGAGGCGGGTCACTTCTCAGTGGAAATCAACAATCCGGCCACACGGCCACGCAATGTCTCCCAATAATAGCTCAGCGCCAGCACATTGCCCTTAAGCAGGCTGACGACAATGCCTCCGACGGGGCGAATGAGGAAATTTAACGTCGTTTTTGGGTGCACATTATGTTTTCGTAGAACATAGCCAAGTCCGGTTCCATAAGCAAAAGCACGTCTTAAAGAGATTTCTGTTAGAGCTTTGTCTGGGTGAATGACATGCAATGAAAAGTCGTAATATCCTACTCCGCCGGCTCGGATGATACGAATTACAAGATCGGTTTCTTCACCTGAGCCGAATTTTGCATTGACCCCAAGCGTTTCGTCAAATTTTCCAACCCGATGCAGCCAGGATGCGGATATGAAAAGGTTAAAGGCGATCACACTGGTCCAGATTGTCTGCATCGTGATGGCGCCACTTCTACGTTCCCATCGTCCTGATCCAAGTCGTCCTTCGGGCGACATTGCCGGGCCGGTCAACATGGCGAGGTTCGGGTTATCCTTGAAAGCCTGATCGACTCGCGCCAGCGTATCTGCGGGATAAATACAATCATCATCAGGAAACGCAATGAGTTCACCGCGACATAGCGGGAGCCCAACATTACGGGCGTGCGACGAGTTTCTAACGGTCGAGCGCAGTCTCGTGAGGTTTAACCGCGGTGTAAATATCTCTACGATTGGCCCAAGCCGGTCATCATCATTCTGGTCAACAAGAAGCACTTCAAAATCGGCAAATGTCTGCTCCACTAGGGACTGGAGAAGAATACGGACATCATCCACACGATTAAGAGTGGGAACTACAAGAGAAAAACGCATGAGCCTATCCATCCTCGCGAGAGCACATCGGGAACAAGCATAGCGGTACCACTGCAAACGACGATCAATATCTAATTGGTCTGATAAGCACGAATATATTGAATATCCATCGCCTGTGGGGATTGCAAGTGATTGGTCGGCCAGCCCCCGCCCAGTGCCAGATCAACCAAAATATACATGGGCGTCCGGAATTCCGGTGGCGTTGGAATTGACCAGATTTCCTGCCGGTTAAAATAGACCTTTATTACTTCGGGCAAAATCAAAACACCATACGTGTTGTACTGGCGCGATAGTATGCCTCGTGGAACGGTGATAACCCAACCCATCCCATAGGAACTATGGCTGTTACCCCAAAAGTGGATCGTCGTATGGAATTTGTTGTTGAACGCTCCATAGAATTCAACCACGTCCAATTCGGCCGTGCCGTAGCGTCTGTCTTTACTTATGAGCCAGAAAGCCGGCCAGACGCCCGGTCCGTTCGAAAACGTGGCACACATCTCAAAATAGCCGTAACCCTGCGCAAACCCGGTTTGCGCAGGGCCGATTCCGTCCATCGATGCGAGTAAACCAGAATGCCAGCGCCCCTGGGCATCTTGTCGTGCGGTGATTACTAGCCCATTCGACGTGATCGAAAAGGGACCATCGGGACCAGGATCATCAAATTTGGCGTCGCCAAAATCACCACTCCAGGGCGTGTGCGCGATCCACATTGTACCAGGCCCCCAAGCTGAGACATCAAGTGTCTTAAAGTTCTCGTCAAAAGTCAGTCTGAATTTCGTCGGATCAATGGTATCGCCGTCTACGCTGGCATTTGCTGGTTGGCCATTCGCAGACCGTATCACAATGATAACTAGGATCAGCAGTCCGGCTCCTATCGTCGATCGGGTGAATAACGGTCGTTTTGGTTTTAAAGGAGGCCAGATCATCGAAAATATACCCCCTACATTTAACGAGATCTCAAGTAGCTGGAAATTTCCGCCACCAAGACCGCCGCTTCAAGAAGCCTCACGGACTAGATCTCGCCATAAACGCGTTCCGTGTCCCAGCAAACCCGTTCAATGGCAAATCGCTCGACATTTTTTTTGGCGAGAGCCGCATATCTCTCTATTTCTGGCTGGTTCGACAACAACTGTTTGAGCGCTCGCGCCAAAGCGTCTGGTTGCTTTGGGGGCACAAGGATCCCTGATAAACCATCATCCAGCATTTCAGGGATACCATCAACCTCTGTTGCAACAATTGCACATCCGGCGTGCCGGGCCTCGGCGACGACCAGAGGGCCAGGATCGAAGTGCGAAGCCAAGACAAAAATATCTGCGGCCAGCATATATGGCCGCGGATCAATGAGATGGCCAACGAAAACTGCACGACCCCCGAGGCCAAGACTGGCTGCCAAGGCTTCATATTCCGCCCGTGATGGGCCTTCGCCCACCAGATAAAGATGAGCCTCCGGGTGATCTGCAAGAACCAACTTGAAGGCATGAAGGAGATCCGCAACGCCCTTACGATGATGCATCCCGCAAACCGTCAGCACAGCCGGATGCTGAAGGGATGCGGACTCAAACGCCGCCGGCAAACGCGGCGAATTGACAGGTCCGTTGGTCACAACGCGAATTTTCGATAGTGGAAACCCGAGGCGGTGCATGGCTGCGGCGCCACGTTTGCTTACGCATACGATCCTCGAGGCAAACCCCATGAGACGGACAGAACGATCGAATTCATTATGAATGGTTGTAACCGTTTTTAAGCCAAACAGCCGGAACGGCTGTACAAGCGCATTTTGCGCAGCCATGTGAACATGAACCACGTCCGGTTTAAAATTCTTTATGATATAATAAAACTGACTTAAGGCAGAAAAAAATTTCTTAAAGTTACGATGGGGCTCGGGCAGAAAAAACACTTGCACACCATTTTTCTGCAAGAGTTCCACGTAATCTCCACCTGAGCAAGCATAGGCCACGATATGGTTCTGCTTGACCTGCGTGCACGCCATGTCAACTGAAACATGGACATGCCCGTTTGCTCTATTGCAATGATTTGCGAGATGTAGAATACGCACCGAAATTTTCTCCATTTTTGCATCGCGTCTGTTGGACATCGACACGAAAGGCGAAAAATAAATTACGAACTCACATTCAACTCATTGGCATCGAGAATGTTAAATTCACGTCGCAAAGCATCTCGGAACGTGGTCGCACTAAAACTTTCGGCCCATTTCCGGCATGTTTCCGGCTTTATCGAGAGCGTCTCAAAATGCCGAATTGCATCTAATAATGACGGCACGGTCTGGCTGTAAAAAAAAACTCCGGTTGGTGTCTCACTCTGCGCAACGACCGTTTCCAGAGCGCCGCCTCGGCCAAAGGCGATAACAGGGGTGCCGCAAGCCTGCGCCTCGAGCGGAATGATCCCAAAATCCTCCTCCGCGGCAAAGACGAATGCTCGAGCCCGTTGCAGGTAGTCTTTGAGGACGCCTGTTTTCTGATAGCCGAGAAACGAAACATTGGGGCCGGCGAGCCTGCGTATGCGAGGCATTTCCGGTCCGTCACCGATAACGACAAGCTTTCTATCAGGCGTGGAAGAAAATGCCTCAACGATCAGATCGATCCTTTTATAGGGAACCAAGCGTGACGCCGCTAAATAATAATCCTCCTTCACCGCGTGCATCGTGAACATTTCGAGATCAACGGGCGGATGGATGACTTTGGCATCCCGCCGATATACCTTCTTGATTCGCCGGGCAACATAGTCTGAATTGGCGATAAACTGATCGACGCCGTTGACTGTGCGCGCGTCCCATAAACGAATATAATGCAGAATCAGGCGCGCAAATAAGCTTTTTATGCCGTGCGCTAGCCTGGCTTCACGGAGATATTGGTGTTGTAAATCCCAGGCATAGCGGATTGGTGTATGACAATAACAAATGTGTAATTGATCCGGACCCGTCAGTACACCCTTGGCCACGGCATGACTACTGGAGATTATGACATCGTAGGATGACAGGTCCAGCTGCTCGATCGCGATGGGCATGAGCGGAAGATAGTTCCGATATCTGCGCGATGCGAATGGCAGACGCTGAATGAAAGTAGTTTTCGCCCGCTTTCCGGATAATTTGGCGCGATCCTCATCGGATAGAAAATCAACAACTGCAAAGAGATCGGCATCCGGGAAAAGAGCGAGGATTTCATGCAGCACATGCTCCGACCCAGCGTATGCCACAAGCCATTCATGAACCAGCGCAACGCGTTTTGGCGCTTGGCTTCGGAACAAATTCTTAGAGGCATTTAGCTGGTTTAAAAGCATCCTCTACCCCCTTTCGTGGCGGTTACATTAAACAAGAATAATTTATGCCCCGCAACTGAATATATCCTATTTGCCAGATGTGCTGCTTCTGCACCGAAATATGACCGATCTCGTATCCGTAAGTTGAGTAGAATCATTGAATCTAGGACCGACTCTGAGAACCTTCGCCGCGACGATTGTCCGCAATATATTCAAGGAACTCCGAATTAAATCAGAACCACTCCAAATCCGCATACGCAATCTAGCCCCTGCGCCACCACATAACGCTTATGTTGAGCGTTACAACCGAACCGTCCACCACGAATGGCTTGCCCCGGGTATCATCGGAACAACCGGGGGCGCGCAAGAGTTCGCCTCGGCATGGCTCTCAAGTATAACATCGAAGGGTCAGATGGCGGCCTTGGCGGGACTGAATCTGCACCAAAACTCAAGAAGGTCGCGGAAGTGATACAGAAACCGTCGTCATGAGGCAGGTACTACCAGTTTAGACTCCAAGAATTTGCCAGTAAAATACCAGCTTACGACGATCTTTTCTCGCGGGCTAGATCAGCGGTGACCATTATTCGGGACAGCTCGCGGACAGTGGTAACGGGGTTCCATCCTAGGATGTCCTTCGCCCTGGAGGGATCACCGACAAGAAGCTCAACCTCCGCGGGACGTCGTAGTGTTGGATCAACGACTACGATTGTCCGACCACTTGAGGCGCAACGCCCTACTTCAGAGTCGCCAGTTTTAATCCATTCGAGATTTATTCCCGCAGCTGCAAACGAGTGTGTCGCGAAATCTCGTACGCTCGTTGTTGTTCCTGTTGCTAGAACAAAGGTCCCTGGTTCATCAACCTGAAGCATCCGCCACATTCCCTCAACAAACTCCCCAGCAAATCCCCAGTCCCGCTTCGCATCCAGATTGCCTAGCTTCATCACAGATTGTTGTCCAAGACTTATCTTTGCTGCTCCCTGGCTAATTTTTCTCGTAACAAATTCTGCACCTCGTAACGGTGATTCGTGATTAAACAAAATTCCGGATGCAACGAACATGCCGTATGATTCGCGGTAGTTGACTGCCGACCAATGCGCAAAGAGCTTTGCGATGGCATACGGGCTTCTCGGGTAGAATGCCGTGTCCTCGTTTTGCGGCACAGATTGTACCTTCCCGAACATCTCCGCAGATGACGCTTGATAGCACCTAATTTTCGGATTCACGGTCCTAACGGCCTCGAGAATATGCAATGCGCCAAGTCCAGAAATTTGAACCGTGGTTGACGGCTGCGCAAATGACACCCCAACAAAACTTTGACCTGCGAGATTATACACCTCATCGGGTGCAACGGTTGAGAGTACGCGGATACTGGATCCGAGATCGGTGAGATCATGCTCAACGAGCGACAGATTCTCATGATTCATGACGCCAAGCTCCGAAAGACGCCAGAAATTTTGAGAGCTTGACCGGCGGTATCCTCCAAACACTTGGTACCCTTTTGCAAGAAGAAATGCAGCAAGGTATGCCCCATCCTGTCCCGTTATGCCGGTAACAAACGCCTTCTTCATTGCGCGAACCTCTTCCTCAATGTTTCATTCGAATTTTTATGGGCTTGCCATATCCCATCGATGCAATCCTTGAATTCCGTCCGAAACCTTTCAATTGAGAATTTCTCGGCGTGCTTGCGAATGGTTAGTGGATCGAAGTCAGCAACTGTATTTTCGAAGCGGTCAACGACATCACATATTGCTTCAACGCTCTGGCTCCAGAAGTGCAGTCCAGTTACTCCATCAATAACTGTCTCGGACGCGCCACCTCGTCCGAACGCAAGCACAGGAGTTCCACACGCCTGGGCTTCGAGCGGCGTGATCCCGAAATCTTCTTCAGCCGCAAAAATGAATGCCTTCGCCGATTGCATGTGTTTAAGAAGGACCGCGTCATCTTGGTATCCGAGAACCAAAACATTCTCGCCCGCATTGCGGCGGACCTCCTTGTATTGAGGTCCATCGCCGATCACCACGAGCTTCCTGCTTGGCATGCGCTGAAATGCCTTGACGATCAGCCCGACCTTTTTATAAGGCACCAATCGTGATGATGTGAAATAGTAGTCGGCTTTCTCTGATCCAATTTGAAAATGCTCTGTATCCACGCCTGGATAGATAACCTGAGATGTTCGCCGATATGTTTTCCAGATCCGACGCGCGATATAGTGTGAACAAGCAACGAAATGATCAACGCTGTTTGACGTGCGAATATCCCATAGTCTTGCTATGTGAAATGACAATCGTGCAAGAAGTCCTCTGGGCCCCCTGTTAAGACGTTGCTCCTGAAGATATTGATGCTGAAGATCCCATGCATATCTCATTGGGGTATAACAATAGCTGATATGTAGCTGATCCGGCCCGGAAATTACGCCTTTAGCGACTGCATGACTGTTCGATATAATCAGATCGTACTCAGATAGATCAAATTGCTCGATTGATATTGGCATTAATGGAAATAAGTATCGATATAGTTTTGGTAGCAGATGAAAGTTCTGCAGGATGCTTGTCTGGAACTTCTTCCCTAAAAATTTTTCACGGAATCTTCCATCGCTAAAATCCACGAGGCAAAAAATATCTGCATGGGGAAATTCCTTTAGCATCTCCGACAAAACTTTTTCCGAGCCTGCGTATGTAACAAGCCATTCATGTACGAAGGCTGTTCTAATTTGACCTCCAGCTTCCGTTTTCAGACTGGGAACCGCCATATCTCGTATCTCCAAATGATCCACTTATGCTGGAGAATTGGGCCAGCGTTACCTCAGTTACAAAACTGTCGAACCTGGACGAGGCTCTGATGACCGTCGCCTTTAGTGTCCATTCTCCGGCGCAATGAAGTTCGTTTGAACGACAGACCGCTAACGCCGCGCTGCCGGCCAATTGGTGGATGGCTTATCTGCCATACCCCATCCACTTGAGCCACCTTACGCCGCCTGGCGCCACTTATGTAATCAACTAAATCAGTGTGTAGTCCGGCCGGGGCCGTTTTTGGCATTGTCATTATTTCGTTCCAAACGCAGATTACTGAAGAAAGCTAGATCAAAACATATCTACAATCAGCGTTGCCGCTCTACAGGAAACACCCGACGAATGCATATATTCGTTGCAGGAATAGCAAGATAATTGATGCAATGCATCAAAAATTTTTGTTCGGAGTGTTTTGAATCGATAGCGATAATTTTTCCGCCTGCAGAGGGTATCCGCTGGACTCCGGCAGCGCCGCGCTCCTTCGTCGTTTAGATAGGGCCGTATGTCCTCCATTAATGAGTAGCCACAAGCCGATTTGAGCCTTGTAGTGTGCTGAGTCGTCCGCCTCTGTTCCGGATTTTCTTGCAGAGGTGGGTTTGGCAGACGGCCTTGAAGTTGAGAGTATGCTCCGGAGCGGTCCAGAGGTGGGATAGAGGCTTGTCCTAGCGTTTCGCGGCGGCGTTCGTGGAGGGCGTCTCAAACGGCGTGCAAACGGACCGGCCAAGAAGCTGTGGAAGCTGGCGGGGGAGGGCGGTGACCCGGTCAGGCGACGCTGACCTGCCGGTCCTTTGGAGAGCGGGGAAGGGTCTTCCATTACCCCGTCATGATACTCGCCGTCGGCGATAACCTCGTCGATCACGCCACCATCTTCGAGATGAGCGTCGAAAGCTACCACAGCAAAGCCGCAATCCAGCGCCGCGCCAAGCCGCCCGCCAGCGCGCGACAATCACCGAAAATGACAGATTGTTGCGCCACGACAATCTGACCGCCTAAAATCACGTGTCAGCGTCAATTAAATCCCGATCACGTTCCAAAAGCGCGATGACCTACTCATCTTGAGTGTCGCGCTTCTCACCGAGGTTGCCCTACGATAAGAAAACGTAAAGCTATGTGCGAAAACATTAAAATGTACTCGGAACGCTCACATTTAAGGCACATGTCGCAAGAAATGCGGACGGGCGTCACAGAACATTAACCTCCAACGGATATTCATTTACAATCAATGTGATCTACAGTCCGGCGGCAAGTCCATAACGATTGCAGCACAACCTACGGTATGGTTATTTCATCTTCCCTAAATTTTTAGCGCGTGTTTCTAAAAAATTAATTGACTCAATTGCGCTTCCGCAATTATCTCTTCTTTACGGCGGCGGCGATGCCCTTCTGCGAGACATTAAGGACAACCCAGATGTTGAAAGATGGCTACAAATTGCTATCTGGCAATATAATCACCAAGATTGCCTCGTCCGATACCATTACGGCGAAATTATTGCGCAAGCCGGTTTCGTATGTCTACTTTGTGTATTTTGCAATCGCCTTCGATATTATCACGATGTTTGCAATAGTCTGCGGCGTCGGGTCGATTGTTGTAATGTCCGGCAATTCCGAGACCGTTCAGAATGTTTCCAGAGATTTCCTCTTCGTGGTTATCCTGTTAATGCTTTTTGAAAGAAACCATCTTTATAGAATTGAAAATATAGAAAATTTTCGGAAATCGTGGGTTTCCGTATGCAATATATGGATCATTTCGTCGTCTGTAGCTGCCATGTTGGCCTTCCTGACTAAGGCGTGGCCGCCAGATGAACTCCTCATTTATGCGTATTTTCTCGTTGCTGGCCTTCTATGCGTAGTCGGTGAGCGCTTTTTGCTGTCGCTGTTATTCCAGCATTGCGTCGAGAACGGTGTTGTTGCACATCGGGTAGTTACGATAGGCTCTCCTGCCCTGGCGCACAAATTTGCCAACCACATTAAGGAAAATCGTTTTGGTATAAAGGTAGGTGCAATTTTTGATGACGCGTGGATAGAAAACCACACGGAATCCGGCGTCACGTTATCTCCTGGAGTTGGGCTTGACGCGCTTGCGCAATACTGCAAGGCCAATCACGTCGACACTATCGTGATTGCTCTACCGATCGATGATAGCGAGCGTTTGCGGTATCTCATCCAACAATTGAGTGCGCATCCATTTAACATTCGCATTTTCCCGGGGGCGCTCGTGCCGTGTTCACACGCTGGTTGTTATGCCCCTATCGGAGAAATTCCGGGGGTGCAACTGATGATGGTAGCCAACCGACCGATCGACAATTTTGGTATATTTACAAAATTCTTGATGGACCGTATCGTTGGGGGGTTTGCATTAGTGCTCTTCGGACCGGTTATGCTTGCTTGCGCCATCGGGATAAAGCTGAGTAGCCCTGGCCCCATTTTGTTCCGGCAGAAACGCATCGGATACCGCAACGAAGTATTCGAAGTCTACAAATTCCGTTCGATGCATGTGAATTGCTGCAATACCGGAAAGCTGACGGAAAGGGGAGACCCGAGGGTATTTGGGTTTGGGCAGATCATGCGGAGTCTCAGCCTGGACGAGCTACCTCAGATTTTTAATGTCCTGAAAGGCGATATGTCATTGGTTGGACCCAGGCCACATATGCCTGAAGCGCGTGCGGCCGGCCAGTTGTATTGTGATGCGGTAACGGAATACGCGTTACGGCACCGAGTTAAACCGGGTATTACAGGATGGGCTCAGATTAATGGCTGGCGGGGGCCAACCGAGACGATCGAACAGATTAAAAACAGAGTAGCGTACGATCTTTACTACATTAACAATTGGTCATTCGGTTTTGACGTATTGATCTTAGTCAAGACGGTTTTTGTGGGCTTTTTCGGCAAAAATTCGTTTTGAAGATTGGCGCCAAGCGCAGACGTGTCTGACTTCCTTAGGGCGGGCTGATGGTGTGAGCTTATGTGCGGTCTCCTAACGCATTAACTTCCTAAGAGTATCAAGGACAACTTACTTATGAAGCAGAAAAAAATTACGGCGGAAGAGGAGCTTCGGTATGCAGCTATCGATTGCCTGATCGAAGCCTACTTGGCGGACAGATTTTATGCCCTGGAATTCCTGCTTGCGAGATGGCGGAATGTTAGCGCATGCGATTCGGGCAAATTTACGAAGGCCCGGTTCAATCCTAAACCACCAAGGTTTCCAATTTTCGAAAACACCAAATGAGAAGCACGATAATCGCGGCCCAGATTATCAATGACAGCAAGATTATGATTCGTAACGATGGCCCGCGCGGCAGCCGGTGTCTATCGGGGCGAGGCGGTTGATCAAGACGGCTCATAGCCAATGTAACACTTTGTGGGTTTAGGCCCAGCAGTTTGGTTTTGATGCAGCCCATATTGACACTCGTTTGACTGAGGCAAGTCAAGGGTGTTTCATCTCTGAGCTGGGTAATTGGTCGAAGCCCCATCCTATTGATCTGGCGCGAATTTATGGGATTCAGTTGGACCTTTGTTTTTTTTGAGGTCTGGGCGATGGAGTTGAATATGGTTTTGAAATTGATCCAGGATTTGCGTGGCCGACAAGGGCTGGACGACGGCCCTTGGTGGATCTTCGGTCTGATTCTGGTTTTCATGCTTTGTGGGCGGCGGGGCATGAAGGCTGCGTTTTTTCTGGGGTGAAGTCTGACTCTCGAACAAATACGGCAACCGGATTTTACGCCCGGTCATGTTCCGTGTTACGTGACGCTCACCGAAACGCTGCGCATCCTCGATACCCAGGTCGTTGCCGATACCCTGGGCGCAGTTGCCCTGGCGGATAACGGTGATGGCCGCCATAATCCGCATCGGCAAGACATTGCGGGCGAGCAAGGATGGAGTGGGCCGCGTCGAATGCGCACTCTCAGCCTTTCGCGGGGCGTGCCGAGGGTTCTTTCACATGAGGCACCACGCGTCGAGGGCGGGAGATTTCTGATGCGCTGACGCTAGTCGCCCGGCTTGTTTTGCGCGACCGGAGTGGCGCCGGTAATGCGGTCTTCAGCAGAAGACCATTGCACAAACCGTGGTTGACGCTGGCGGAGACGACCTTCTCCCCATCAAGAACAACCAGAAGACATTGCAAAAGATTTTGAAACAGCCTTCGACGGGCTGGTTTCCCCCTTGCGACTTTCGATCGTGGTACCACCAAGGCGCATGGACGTATCGAACGGCGCAGGATCCAAGCGTTGCCGGCCCGAGCCGTTGAAATCACACAGGATCGGCCAACTTCAGCCAGATATGCCCTGCGACCCGTTCGCTCCAATGCAGGATTAAGGGCGTGTGGCAGGAGCAACAGGAAGACGCCTATTGCATCGTCGAGCGGCACAAATGATTGCGACGGGCTAATGAAACACCGTCTTTTGCGGGCTTTTTTATTGCAGAGGCTTGGTCGGTATGACATGGTAACTATCGCGCATGTGCTACTGAACCAAATCGGAACAGAAAGTAGAAAATGCAGTATCAAAATGCCGTTGACTCAGCGGAGGTGGAAGCCAGGCCCTTGGTCGTGGATCTTGACGGGACGTTGATTAACACGGACCTGTTGCTGGAGACCGCGTTGGCGTTTTTGGCTAGGTATCCTCTCAAGGCCTACAAGCTGATTCTGTGGGCCGTGGCCGGTAAGCAAGTGTTGAAGCACCAGATCGCTCAACACATCGAGGTGGACGCCGCGACCCTGCCCTACAATGCAAACGTCATGAGTTTCGTTGAATCCAGTGCGGGTACTCGCAAGATCTACCTCTCGTCCGCCTCCAACGAGAAATACGTCAAACAGGTTTATGACCATGTAGGCCTTTTCGACGGCTATATGGGTTCGGACGAAAAGACGAACAATTCTAAAGACAAAAAGATATCAAGGTTGGCTAATGAATTTTCGGCTATGGATTTCGATTATATCGGAAATTCCCGGGATGATTTGGTGATTTGGCGTTCGGCGAAAATGGCCTTGGCTGTCAACGCCAACAGCGGTGTGCGCAGTGCCTTGCTGAAGATTAAGTCCGACGCGGCGTTCCTGGATTCTGATAGAAAACCCACGACAGGCTGGAAGCCGTATGCGAAGATGATGCGCCCGCATCAATGGGCTAAGAACGCCTTGATTTTCGTACCACTGGCAATGTCACACTCGTTCAGGCTCGACGCGTTTGTATTGGCCTGCTGCGCTTTCGCTTCGTTTTCCCTCTGCGCTTCCAGCGTGTATATTCTCAACGACTTGCTCGACATTACATCAGATCGATTGCATCCAACGAAGCGATCGCGGCCATTTGCGGCAGGTACGGTCCCCGTCATGCATGGCGCCGCAGCCAGTGCCGGGCTTTTGGCGGCAGCGTTCTTGATCGCGCTCGTGCTTCCACCGATGTTTCTGCGGGCGCTGGGTCTGTACTATGCCATGACCAACGCTTACTCGTTTTTCTTGAAGCGGAAACTGGTGATCGATGTGGTGACGCTGGCGGGACTTTACGCCACACGGCTGTTAGCAGGCGCCTATGCGCTGTCCATACCGATTTCGGAGTGGCTGCTGGCATTCGCGATGTTCATATTCCTGTCGTTGGCGCTGATTAAGCGACATTCGGAGATGGCCATGCGACTGGATGCCGGACTGGCAGACCCGACCAATCGCGGCTACCGCGTCACGGATCTTCCGTCGCTGATCGCCCTGGCCGCAGCTGCCGGATATTCGGCCGTGATTGTCTTCTCGCTCTATATCGCCAATCCGGTCATCACCACACTTTACCATCACCCGGACCGGCTGTACCTGGCATGTCCGCTGCTGCTGTACTGGATATCCAGAGCCGTCATGTTGAGCCAGCGCCGCGAGATGCATGACGACCCGGTTGTCTTCGCCTTGCGTGATCGTAACAGCCTGATTACCCTGGCTCTAATCGCTGCTGTAGGGCTGGTGGCCCTATGAGTCAGGTAATGATCTACGGCATCGTTGTGTTAAGTGTTACGTTCAACGCCATGGCGCAACTTCTGCTTCGCATGGGGATGGTGGATTTCAACGCTGCATCACGGTCGCAGCCTTTGGTGTCCCGGGTGCTGGCGCTTGCCTTTTCTCCGCCGCTGATGGGAGGCCTGGTTCTCTTTGGCTTCAGTATCCTCGCCTGGCTCGTCGTGCTGTCACGGTTGCCGGTCAGCATTGCCTATCCGATGGCGTCACTTGGGTACGTAGCAGCGGCATTACTAGGCGTGGTGTTTCTGAGGGAGCCTGTTCACGTCTTGCAGATAGTCGGCATTGCCGTGATATGCCTCGGCGTAGGCCTCATCGCCCGGTCTGCGGTGCCCTGACCGCACCCGGTCTGCCGACGACAAAAGCCCGTATTTGCTGGCCAGACTATAGGCTATCAGGCCAAACCATATCAAACCGCCTAGAAAAAGATTCGACATGATGATCGTCCTGTAGACGGTCGTCAGCAAGGAATTGGGTATTGACCATGCCCACCCGACCAGAGGGGTGACCAGAGCGATAGCCACCCAGCCCATTCATGGCGCCGCTGACCGTTGAATTGTGGACAGCTATGCTAGCCATAAACATCCGAAGGTGCGCGAATGGCTAACGGCTTATCCTTGGAGGGCCTTCCACTTCACGCCGACATCCGCCTCCTGGCTCAACATCGTCGAGGGCTTCTTCGCCAAACTGACCAAGCGGAGGCTTGCACGCGGCGTGTTCCGCGCTGTTGGCAAACGCCCTTTAGCCGCCGTAAAATGAGGGCGCCAAGTGTTAGATTCCATCCACTAGCTCCGAGCCAAAAGACGCGTGGTTCGCCGGGCTTGGATGAAAAGGAGAGAAAGCTGCATTAGCCCGCCGAAGAACAAGTTTGCCTGAAGAACATTAAGGCGGGTGTCGGCAAGCAGATATGTGACCGACAACAAGTTAGCCGAGAGAAACCAGGAGAAAGCGAGGGCCGCAAGGCGCCAGCTTCGGGACCGGCTTGCCGGTTCAGAAAGAATGGATAGCAGGAGAAACACATATAACGGAAGCATGATGCCGTAATGATGCTCCCAGGCGATCGGCGATCCAATGACCGACAGCAGGGCTGCCGCACCAAAATCGAAGATTGTCGCATTCCCTCGCCTCAACAGCGCCGGCGCGATTACCGCCGCCACGGCCAGGACCGAAGCGCATACCGTGCCACCGTAGACCACAGGATTGAACGGAACAAATTTGAGAGGTTCCCAACGGAGATTGTTGCCATTTCCGAGATAGCGGTTGATGATGCCGTTTACCGAGTTATTGGGAAAGAATGACTCGCCATGTCTCGACAGGAACGACAGCACATTCAAATAGGCGATGTCGTTATGCAGGCCGTATGCAACAACCGATAACAGCGCAATCGGCACGGCGACGACCAGGACCCCCGTCGCAAATATCCACTCGCGCCAAACGAGCGCCCACAGAAGCAATAGAGCAAACTGCGGTTTGATCGCGCAGCATGCGCCGATCATGGCGCCTGCGAGGCCTCTGTGGCCATATACCCAGGCAATGCAGGTCAGCGTGAACAGGAGATCGATCCATACCTGAATTTGACCTAGCACCACGGCACGAATCGCCGGATAAAAAAGGAATGTTGCAACAAACGCGATCATCGGCGTGGCCCATCGCGCCTGGCTTTCGCCGGCGGAAGAGGTGGGGCGCGGCAACCTCGACGCGAAGAGGTGCGCTATGAATGCCATGCTCAACGCATTGATCAGGAACAAAACGTAGTTGAGCCGGCTCAAATCGACATTGTTGCCAAGGCCCATCCGAGTGAGGAGGTCGAGAGGCAATAGGCTGGATGGGGGATATTGAAAGCGAACGCCGTCACCGAAGAACAATGTTTCATAGAGCACATTTTTTTTCGCCCCCCCAAGAACTTGCAACGCCATATGCATCGGCCCCCAGGAATCATCTGATGGGAATGGGGCAAGAGTGGCCATGTGTTCCAGGACTGTTGCTGTTTCGCGCAAGCTGGATATTTTTGTGATATCCAAGCCTTTACTCAGCGCGAATCCTCCGAGAAACCCATCTTTGAACAAGATCCATTGCACAATGCCGATCACCACGATGGGGGCGAAGGCGCAAAGGGTGATTGCGAGCGCTGTTCCGCGCGGGCTGGAGAAGACGCCTCTTTGAGAGCCCTGTATCGGGCGTCGATCGCCGCCCAATGGCGTACACCCGTTCCCCGGCGCGTTTTGCGCATCAGTAGAAGTGCCGTTACGCAGCATAGGAAGTTGTTTTGTCATTCGATTCCCCGAAGGTCGGAGCTTACATGAGTTTCGCCAAAAAAAACTACGCGAATAAGACCGATCGTTACGGTTACGGTTGCCTTGTCGCCACGTCAAAATGCCGAAGATCTCCCCCGACTGCAAGCAAAACAGCCCACGCTGCCGACGGGCGCCGAACGTCCCGCGAGAGGGCCAAGAAACCATGGCTACGGTATCGTAACGGGCACGGCGATTGCTTGTCAAAGACGGTATTACTAGGCCTCGTGTTCCTGAGGGAGCCCATTCACGTCCTGTAAGTTGTCGGCACTGTCATGATCGGCCTCGGCGTTGGCCTCATCGCCCGGCCTGCTGTGCCCTGAACGCACACCGTCTGCCGAAGACAGAAGCCCGCCTGTTCTGGCCAGACTGTAGGCTATCAGACCAAACCATATCAAACCACCTAAAAAAAGATGCGACATGATGATTGTTCTATAGACGGTCATCAGCAAGGGGTTTGGTATTGACCATGGCCACCCGACCAGAGGGGTGACCAGCGCGATCGCTACCCAGCCCACCCGTCGCGCGGTCTGAGAGTTGAATAGCGGCAGTCGTCCTTCCAGAAGGAAGGCGGTCGGAATGAGCAGCCACAGATAATAGTGGGACCACGAGAGCGGGCTGGACACGAGGCACAGACAGATCACAAGTAGATACTGCAGATCCCTTCGCGAGCTTGCGTCGGTCTCATTCATTGCGCCCATTATTGTCGGAAGGCGGACGCAGGCGAGCGCCGCCACAAGAAAGATCAGTCCCGTAAAAAGATGCGCCAGGAGTTTTTGACTTGGTGTCGGCACCTGAGGCACCCAATCGCTTAGTCTCGCATTCGTATCAAGCCGCATCACAAATGCGGCAACTGATTGGACATTGAAAGTGGGGAGCCATTTTTGGTTGAACTGCACTACGCAAGTCTGAACCCAGTGCAGATTATCGGACCACCCGAAGAGAGCAAGTGACAGGAGAGCTGTCATGATGCCCACAGCCGAAAAGCCTGCTACGCCCCACCAGTCACGCCGGAACATGAAAAACAGGCCGGTAAGAATAAGCGGCAATTTGATGACGGCGGCCACACCCAACACCGCCCCGGCCGCAACCGAGCGGCCGGCACGAATGAGCATCAGTCCGGCAGTCAAGGCCAAGAGAATCATTTCGCTGGTGTTGCCAAGCTTGATGGTATTCATAAGCGGGCCGCTGGCCAAGAAGAGCAGCATCAGAAGCCAACGCGCCTTAAGGTCAAGTCTGAGCATGCGCAACAGAAGGAACCATGACCCCACGGCGAATCCAACCCCCGTAAGGGTGAACAACGCTATCGCCGCATGGCGGCCGAAGATCCCGAACGGTGCGAACAGGTAGGCCACCACAGGTATGTTTACGAAAGTGACCACGCGTTGACTCGTCAGAGCCCTCAAGGCGGCATGGTCGTTATGCACCATGGCCTGACCTGCAGGATAGTAGGCAGATAGAAAATCACAGAAGCGGTATGGTGGCGTGCTTACCCAGAATCCCAACAGTTCAAACGCCATAATGCAGGCAGCCAGCGCACCGACCATCCACAGAGGCAATGGCCATTCAGGCAGGGCCTGAAGCCGTGCCAGCCAGAAAATAATGGCCACCCCCATGATCGTGGCGCCCGTATAGATAAAAAAAGCTGGACTATGCACTGTCTGACTGACCCTCAAAGGTGAAGTCGAAGCTATTGAGGCCATCTCAGCCCAATTCCCTGCGAAATCGCAACAAAAATTTTAATGACTGCATCAGCCGCCCGGATCAGAGGCCCCCGGCTCTTGCTATCTTTCCAGGTTTTGGGCACCCTGTTGCTAGGCACGCAAAGGCTGGAGATACAATGCAGGGGCCGCTGGCAATGGGATGGAGAACGCATCTGATTGTTCTATTAGGCGCGCTCCTTATGGCGGCTGTATGCATCCGCCACTACAACAAAGTCGACTATAACCTGGCCGCACAGCCCATGGATGATCTCGCGATTACCCGTGATGTAGCTTATTTGCCAGGCGGCCGCCACAGCCTCGATATTTATGCACCGCGTACACCCGGCGCACCGCGACCCGTCGTAATTTTCTTTTATGGCGGGGGGTATGATTCAGGTAAGAAAGCCGACTTTGCCTGGGTTGGCGCCGCCCTGGCGCGACGCGGCTATGTTGTGGTCATGCCTGATTTCAGGCTTTATCCGCAGGTAATTTGGCCGGCTTTTCTGCAAGATTGTTCCGCCGCGGTGAGATGGACGCATGACAATATCGCCAGTTACGGCGGCGACCCTTCCGAACTGGTTCTGATGGGCCATTCGTCTGGCGCGTACAATGCCATTAGTCTGGCGGTTGACCGCCGCTGGCTTGAAGATGTCGGCATGGATCCGGGCCGCGACTTGAGGGCGGCCGTCGGACTTTCCGGGCCCTACGATGACCTGCCAGCCACCAATCCAACCACCAATCGTAAAGTGCAAACTATCTTCGGCCCCAAGAGTCAATGGCCCGACACGCAGCCGGTCAACCATGCGGATGGTCGCTCTCCGCCACTGTTGTTGATCACCGGTGATCGCGACGACATTGTCGATCCTGTTGAAAGCGACATACTGGCCGCCAATGTGCGCAAGAGTGGCGGCATGGTAACACTGATTCACTATCCCACCCTCGATCATGCCGGCACTTTATATGCCTTGGCGCCTCAGAATCGCAAAAGTTCTCAAGTCATGGACGATATAACAGCCTTCATTTCCGCGGCCCGGACGGCTGCGGCCAATTGACCGGTCTTTGAGGGCACGCAGCTGTTGGGCGTCCATCACGAACTTCGTCAGTCGTAGGTTCATTTCGTGACGCTAGCCACCCACCCGAGGTCGCGAGCCACCTGGCTGTAAGCCCGAACCACAGAAGCCCACCATACAGCAGGTGCGACACCCAGAATAACCTGTATATGCTCGTCTGGCCAAGTGCTCCAAGCGAATTGGGCCGCATAACCAGAGGCGTCACCAGTGCAATTGCCAGCCAGCCCAGCCAGCGGACCGTCTGCGATGATGCCAAGGTTTGCCTCGATCTCAGGAAGAAGGCGGCTGGCATGAGCAGCCACGAGTAATAGCGATCCCAGGACAGGGGGCTTGAGATGAGGACAAGACAAAGTACGAGAAGATATTGAAGATCACGCCGGAGCCCAGTCTGCTGTTCCGTGTGCGGAAGCATGCGAGAAGAGACCCTGATACACGCTGCTGCGGCGGTGATCAGAAGCAGCCCGGTAAGTATTGAGGCTATGAGGCGTTCACCATGCGTCGGTATCTGGGCGATTGAAGAATCCATGTAGTCGATGCCGATGCCGGGCCTGAACCGAATCAGAAAAGCGGAAATCGACTGCACGCTGAAGGTCGATAGCCAGCTATGACTGTATTGCACGATACAGGTTTCAAACCAGTTCAGATTGTTGGCCCAGCCGAACACAAGAAGCGACAGAAGCACCGTCACCACGCCCACGGCCGCATAGCCCAGAACACCACGCACATCGCGGCGAAACAGAAAAAAGAGCCCAAAAAGCGCTAATGGCGGCTTGATGACTGTTGCCGCGCCGAGCAAAGCACCTGCGGCTCCCGATCGGCCTTCACGCGCAAGCACAAGACCGCCTGCCAGAGCGCAAAGGATGAAGTAACTCAAATTGCCGAACTTGATTCCATTCAACAGGGGGCCGTTGACCAGAAAGAGAAAGGCCAGAAGCCAGCGTTCCCTGAGTTCCAGCCTGAACGCGCGGATAAGAAGGAACCAGGCAGTTACGGTGACGGCCATCCCGATGAGCGTGTAAAGCGCCGCCGCGATCTTCGGCGGGAACAGCGCAAACGGCGCAAACAAATAGGCCACAACGGGTATGTTAACAAAGCCCGATGTCCCCTTTCCGATAAGGTGCCGTAGCATGGCTGGATCATGGTGCAATGCGGCCTCGCCAGCTGGGTAATAGGCGTTGAGGAAATCCCACAACGGGTCGGGCGGGCTGCTGGCCTTGAAGCTCACCAGTTCGAAAATGGCAATTGCAACAACGCCGAGCGAAAAAACCCACACGGGTAGGTCTCTACCCGGCATTACACCGGCCGGCAGAGCCTGCTTGTGCGCCAGCCAGAAAATGGCGGCTACGCCCGCGATCGCAACAAGGAAATGTAAAAAATAGACGACGCTATGCATGTGTGCTGCCTCGGATGTGAGCGTGAACCGGTCAGTGCGGTGCCCGGGGGGCGCGGCAATTCGGCGGCGTGCCCAGGGCGGGATTGTTAATGATAAGGCCCGCCTTGGCCGATATCTTGTCTTCTGACTTCATGTGCATATGTCCATGATATGTTCCGGGGCCGCGATGATGCAAGTACGTAATGACCATATATAGGACCACATTTGTGGCAAGTTGCATGATAGTAGTCTTGCGGCCAATCTGACAATCTATAGGGCTGACAGGAATCCCATGACGCCGGGTTGCCTATATATTCATGTCTGGTGGGGGCGTTGGATACGATTCAAGCTCGACTTGCGCCCGTAGGAGACGCCGACAAAAAAAGGCTGTCCCTCGCCAGATAATTTGAGACAATTGGTTGCGTGACTTAAGCAACCTCCACACAAGCTCCGCTTGCCCTGCTTCCGGAACATTATGTAGAATTTGCCTTGGGGTCGGCAGGGGCGGCAACAATGCGGCAAATGACGTTGGCAACGGTTGGGTTCGAACGCTACAGCAGGCCGACGCGGCGGGCTGCGATCCTGGACGAGATGAACCGTGCCGTACCGTGGCGCGAGTTGTGCGCTTTAATAGCGCCTGTCTATCCGCAGGCCGGCAAGGGCCGTGCCCCGGTTGGTCTGGAGCGGATGCTGCGCATCGACTTCCTGCGGCAATGGTTCACCCTGTCGGACCCGGGGGGCGGAGGAGGCGTTGCATGATTCGCTGCCGATGCGCCGGTTCGCGGGCATTGACCTGGGCTGCGAGCCGGTGCCGGACGAGACCACGCTCCGCAAGTTCCGCGACTTGCTGGAGCGGCACGATCTGGGGGCGGCGGCGTTCCAATGGATGCACGAGCACCTGAAACGACGTGGCCTGAAGCTGTCTGCTGGCACGATTGTCGACGCGAGCATCATTCACGCGCCGAGCTCGACGAAGAGCGCTGCGCAAGCGCGAGATCCGGAGATGCACCAGACCATCGTGTATTAAGAGAGAATCAAAGTTTGCGCTTGATCCTTTACTTTGCAAGCGTGTAATGTTTCGAAAATACGCTTGGTGTGTCTGGTCAATAAAAATATGGCCCGACTTACGGCGTTGAACAAAGAGCGAACGGTTGATGTTGTTGATATTGTTCATCGCACCCAAGTAGCTTGACGAGGTTTATCGTGCTTTCTTGAATGCGGTAACGTTCAATGCTTTCAAAAGATGCTTTCAAAAGATGCGAACGAGACGATATCACATTAACTTTTGTACTAAGGGCGAATCTGTGATTCGTATGGGCCGTCGTTTCGGGCGCAGGAGGTTTCTCGAAGGGTTGCTTTCCGCAATCAGCTTGTTTTCTTATACCAATGCGTTGGCAACGATCAGCGGTAATACAGATTTTTTGGGCGTATCGTGCTTTTTGACTAATCGCGAAATCGATAAGGATCTTTCGAAATGCTTTCGTAAGGCATTCATTGCTCAGGACCCTAAGTTTGATGAGAAGGTCGGGCAGTTAGCCAAGTCAATAGCATCACAAGCCGCTACAAGTGTCGATACGCTCGATATGGACGCTCTATCGTCCGCCGACCAAACCTGCGCTCTGACGATCATATCAGCTTGGTATACGGGGGTGGTTGGTACCGGCGTCGACGCAACAGTTGTCCTTTTCGATTCGGCTTTTCTCTATGACGTGACGCGCGACGCGGTCGTCGTGCCAAGCTACTGTGTGTGGGATGTCAATTACTGGACGCAGGCGCCACCGCCGGCACCACTGACAGGCTTTACACCGCCGCCACCACCCTTCCCCATTCGGTTTTTGTTAAGAATTCGCAGGCGAATAAAATCTATATGGAATTTCGAGAGTGACTGAATCATTTTCTGCTGACGTCGTGATTGTCGGATCCGGTGTTGCCGGGGCTCTGTTGGGCAACGAACTCGCTGCTGCCGGCCTGCAGGTCATCATTCTTGAAGCGGGTCCACGCGTCGAACGTTGGAAGATCGTTGAAAATTATCGCAACAACCCAATGAAGAATGACTTCGAGGCGCCTTATCCGCCCTCTACGCTTGCACCGCATCCCCAGTACAGTCCCGCAAATAACTATTTGATCCTGCACGGTCCGAATGCCTCTGCATATGCGCAGCAATATATCCGCTATCTCGGCGGCACCACATGGCATTGGGCAGCCTGTGCGTGGCGTCATTTGCCAAGCGACTTTAAGCTTTATAGCACCTATGGCGTCGGTCGCGATTACCCAATCTCCTACACCGACCTGGAACCATACTATTGTCGTGCCGAAGTTGAGCTCGGAGTTTCCGGTCCGCAAAATCCCCAGCTTCAGTCGCCCTCCCAGAGGGCAGCCCCCTATCCGATGGATGCAATTCCCTATGGCAATAATGATACGGTGTTCACCCGTTTCGCCGCCGCTGCCGGGTACACAAATGTTCCAGAGCCTGTGGCCAGAAACTCACAAATTTATGCCCACCGCCCCCAATGCTGCGGCAATAACAATTGCATGCCGATCTGCCCGATCGGTGCGATGTATAGCGCTGATGTTCACGTCAGTAGCGCCGAACGGTTCGGTGCCCGGGTGTTGACGGAGGCGGTCGTCTATCGTGTCGAAGTCGGTGCAAAGGGGCAAGTTGTTGCGGTTCATTATTTTGATTCGGAAAAACAATCACAGCGCGTCACCGGAAAATATTTTGTGATCGCCGCCAACGGCATTGAAACACCGCGCCTTCTCCTCAATTCGACCGATGATACTCATCCCCAAGGCGTGGCCAACAGTTCCAATCAGGTGGGCTGCAACATGATGGACCACCCAGGGATCAGCATGAGTTTTCTGGCAAAAGAGCCTATGTGGCCAGGGCGCGGACCTATCGAAATGAGTTCGATTGTCGATTTTCGCGACGGCGACTTCAGGCGCGACACGGCAGGCGTGAAATTGCAATTAAATAACATGAGCCAGGCCAGGAATGCCGGAATCAAAGCATTGTCGATGGGGTTGACCGGAAAGACGTTGGACGCGGAAATCCGCTACCGGGCGGCACATACGGTCCAGATAAATTCACTTCACGACATATTGCCGAACCCGGAAAATAGACTGACTCTCAATTTCGATCACAAAGATCCTCTAGGCATACCGCGTCCACAGATCTTTTACGATGTGGGACATTATACGCGGCGCGCCGCCGTCCGCACTCGTGATATTTACAATAAGTTGGCACAGGTCATGGGCGGCACTGAGGCCGAGATTACACGATCTTTCTTGCCAAACAACCACATGATGGGTGGAACGATCATGGGCAACGATCCAACGAATTCGGTCGTGGATGGAGATTGTCGGACACATGATCATCCGAACCTGTTTTTGGCAACGGGTGCCGTGATGCCGACGGCGGGTACAGCGAACCCCACTTTAACGATCGCCGCCCTCGCTCTGCGGGTCGCTGACCAGATCAAGACTGCGCTCGTCCACGGATAGCGAAAATCCGCTACACTGAACCGAAACGGTCTCAGCTCACTTATCGCACCAGAACTGAGTCTTCATAGATAAGTCTTCCATCCAACGCCAAAAACTGAATGGAAACGCCGCCAGGAACGCCCGTCTGAACCATATGCCAGGCTGGTGGGAAGCGCGTGCTCATCGGCCCTGTGAATATAAGGGGTAATATTTGGGTCACCAGCCGAACGTCAGTCTTTCCGAAAAAATGCTCTCTCCACTCCGCGTCAACACCGCCCAATGAAAGTCCCCAGCTCGCAAAGTCGAAAGGCGCCCAGCCGCATCCGTCGATCCATGCCTCTGCCCAAAAATGATTGGTCGGGGCAAGTCTATATAGGACATTGCCACTGACCATTCTCGCCGCAATTCCTCGCGCCCTGCACAGTGACACGAACAATGCAGATCCAAGCTGACAATCATACCATTTTCGATTCAACACCCAATCGCATGCGTCATCGGCCGGTACTTGATCGTAATGTATTGCGCCGCACCAAAGATGGTCCATCATGTACGCCCAAAAGGACCGCAAGATGTCCCAGGGCTTATCCATCGTACCCGCCAGCGCGTCGGCCAGATCCTTAATCCGGGGTGACACGCGTATGAGCCCCTCGGCTGGCCGGCGATAAATCTCTTTCTCGGCCGGTGTGAGCTGTGTTAGATTTGGGCGCGTCTTAGTTGCAGTACAATGCAAGTTCACGCCGATCTCGACGATCTGCGTGGCGGGTGTTTTCAGCCTGACTTCCATTCGCCCAGCGTCAAAACTAACCGTGGCTGAAAAGGAGGGTGCAACGACCGGAGTCATCGCGAGATCGGTGACATATGCACAATCGAGGGGCACAGGAAGACGTAATCGCACCCCGTCGCCAGGTTCGAACTGCCGCAAATCGAAACGTCGGCGCAACGTGAGGTGGAACTGTTTCGTCAAATCGGTTTGCGCGTGTTCTACGACAAGCGCTCGCCCCGTATTGACGTAATGATCCGCCCAGAACCCATCGAGACCGAGGCGGCCAGTCCAAATCAAAAAATTCACCACTTCCACGGGATCGAAATATCGCCGTCCATGACCATCCCGCCGAAACCCAAGGCCTAGATCGACCCATCTCTCTAACGCCGATCTGGTCTCAGTAATGGCTTCGTCGCAACCACCACGCTCCAATTCGAAGGCCCATCCGGCGAGCAACAATATATCGATCACCCGTGCCTCTGGTAATGTCCGATAGCGATCAGAAACCAGAATGCCAAGGCGATCAATGGTGCTGGCGCGCCTATCGACGAACGTAAACTGCTCCATGAATTGAACATTACGATGAGGTTGTTGCGATGTAAAACTAATTGTCATAGGCTGAACAACATGATAGCTATCAGGAACTTGTATAAACGCTAGACACCTTCACTGCTGCGGACGGCATCTCATATGCCATTCGTAACCTTTAGGACGATGTCATGCCGCGTCTAACGTTGTTTGCAAAGGGTAATGTAGATCTCCATGATACGCTTCATTCTTGTAGGGTGGGCGGGGAGATGCTCTGGAACGGAATTAATGAAATTCTGAGGACAAGCTATCCCGATACGCTGATCCGGATTCGGCACGAAACTTGGACCCGCTCCGATGCTTTGCTGGAGGCCACGGGTGTCCCTCCGGCCGAACTCTCGGAGCTTAATTTACCTCTTGGCTTGTATCCGGCGACGTCGCAGTTCAGCACTGCCGTGTTTGAAACCAGTGCTGACATCATCGCGCTATCTATTCAACCTGATGTTACAACGGGCTTGGTCCGCCATCAAGCTGCTGGATTTCTTCTTTACCCTTACGGCCTGCATGGCTGGTCAGATCCGGATAAGACTTGGCTGGAAGAAAGTTGTGTCCGTACTGCACCTTTGACGTGTCCTGAAACGGTCCACAATTTCATCACGATAATAGAGCGAATTCGCCAAACAACAGATGCACCAATTCTTGTCTTCAATATGTCGCCCATCATTCCGGGCGAGACCATCCACTGCTTTCAAGGTCTTGGGGAGACGTTTTCCACACGCGTGCGGCGATTTAACCTTGGTTTAATTGAGGTGTCCGACGTAACGGGGGTGTCCATCATTGATGTCGAGACGATCATTGCGCGCGCCGGCGCTGAGGCCCATAAGCTCGATGCCGTTCATCTGATGCCCACCGGGTATCGGCTTATCGCCGAAGAAGTCGTGAGAGTGTTGGCCGATCTCGGCATTCTTGAGGCCAAGCCGGAGGTCGCATGCGCGCCAGCGTGATTGTTCGATCCAAAGATGAGGCAGATCGTTTGCGTCTGACCATCACCTCCCTGATCCACCAGACCGAAACGGCGGAGATCATCGTGGTCAATGATGGGTCTAGGGATCATACGCGGGCCGTGATAGAGGAGGCGGCAGAGAAATTTTCTATCATCAGCATTGACCATGCCGAGCCGCTTGGTCGTTCGGCAGCAGCCAATGCCGGCGCCCAACGCGCCTCTGGTGATATTTTAATCTTTCTCGATGGTGATACACTTGCAGCGCCAAACTTCGTCGCCGCTCACCTCGCAACCCATCGAAGCGCGGTGCGCGGGGGGCAAGGAGTGGTTGGCCGCGGCGAAACATACCATTTGCGGTGCACCCGCTTTTTCGCGGACCCGGAAACCGGCACGCCACAGCCGGGCCACGAGGCCCGCGTGGCATGCCTTAAGGAAGCTGAGCTTTCGCGTATGCGCGTAACGCAAAACGATATTATCGAGCGTTTCGCCACGATTGTTGATCGGGCGAGCCCCGGCATTTATCCGGGCGCGGGGCCGCGCCAGCTCTATGAAATGGAGATGAACGCATTGCAGGCTTATCCGGACTGCGATGTTCTCTGGGCGGCTGCTTCGGGTGCTAATCAGTCTGTCCGCCGGGAGGCGTTTCTCACGTCTGGCGGATTCGACGTTCTGTTGACCATCAATGAACACCGGGAACTGGCGTTGCGTCTGTGTCAGGCGGGATTGAGAATGGTGCCCATACCTGCCAGGACCTATCACCTGACCCATCGTACCGGCTGGCGCGATCCTCTCGTGGATACCTCGTGGGAGTCGATTTTCTACCAGGCACATCCAATTCCGGCGGTGCCGCTTCTTTCCGTGCTGTGGTCGAGCTTGGCAGACCCCGTGCCGTTTCCGACCTCTTGTCGTATCGTCTCGCTTCCGGAACTGGCGGCGGCGGCGCAGCGTTGCGGCTCCACTCTCGGGATTGAGAATGTCCGTGAAGCGCATTTCCGTTTCTGCGAAATGGCGACGGGTGACGCATAATGACTGCGCCCGTACGGATCCCTTTGCACGCTGTTGTTGATGTTTCCGAGCGGCCAGCGCTTGAAGCCGCCGCAGCCATGTTGTCAAAAGAACTCACCGCTGTGGTCGGATCGCAAATTGTTGTGGACTGCGCATTTCTACCGACAATTGCCGACATCCAAGCAGCCGGTCCCGTTTCGATCGCGATAACGTCCCTCCTGCCTGAACTCAAAAATTTGGAGGAAGCATGGCCCGAGGCAGAAAAACGCCTGCGCGCTGCTTACCATTCGACGGCCCAACAAAGCGATCTTAGACTCTTTGTGATCACGATCTTCAGGCATGTTGCTTCCGAGGAATGGGGAGAGAAAACAGTGCGGCTTCGTGTCCGCATTGCACGGCTTAATCTTTTCGCAGCGGAGATTTCGCGCGAGACCGGTTGCAATGTGATTGACATCGATCGCGTTCTTGCGGATATCGGCGCGCAGGCTCTCCATTCCGATTACCGGTTAGGTGGTCCATATGCCGTGGAGGCCGTGGCGACCAATATCGTCCTCACGCTCTTGTCCCTGGGGCTCGATGAGTACGCTCCTTACGAGATTCAGGAGGCAACGCGAGCGACCATCGCGATGCAGTGGTCCTCCTGGAAGAACCAGTTGGTACCGTCGCATGAGATGATTCAACGGGGTGTCATGTCTCTCGGTGTGGGGCGCCGTAAGCAGCGCGTTTCCTTGGTCGTCAATGCTGTGCAGGAAAAGCATGTGAGTCGACTTCTGCATGGCGTATTGACGCGGCAGATCAGCCTGCAGGATGCCCTCACAAAACTGGCCCGCGCGATAGACCGGCGGGGTTGGCGCGATAGTTTTGCCACCTTGTTCGCAGGCCTGATAACGCTGTTGCGGGACCGCATTGGGTCGACAAGGTCCCCTCAATGAGCCCGTCAAACCATGCAGCAGCAATTGGCGCGCTTCGAACGATGATGCTGATACGCGCTTTCGAAGCCACTTTGGCGCGCCGCCGGGATCACGGATTTCAGTTGCTGTCGGCTGGAGAGGAGGCGGTGGCCGTAGGTTTATGTGGGGTCCTTGCAGATGACGATCAGCTTCTGACAAGCGGCCGTTCGATCGCGCCGGCTCTGGCACGAGGCCTCGAGCCGGCCCGCGTTATGGCAGAGCTGCTGGGCAAGGCCACTGGGTTTAACAAGGGAAAGGGCGGACGTGGCCATTTGGCAGCGCCACAAAATGGCTTCTTCGGCGCCCATGCCGTTGTCGGCGGAAATATCAGCATCGCCGCCGGGGTCGCTTTGTCACGGCAGCTGGCAGCCGCACCTGGCATTGTCGCGGTCCTCTTTGGTGATGGCGCTTGCGGTGCCGGCGCCCTGCACGAAAGCCTCAACATCGCTGCAATTTGGAAGCTTCCTTTGCTTTTTGTTTGTAACAACAATCAACTCTCGGTGGCCACGCCGCGGACTGCCGCTCTTGCCCCTAAGCTTCTTTCCGACCTGGCGCACGCGTTTGGCGTACCGTCACGTACAGTCGACGGCATGGACCTTTCTGAGGTTGCCTGCGCGGCTGGCGAGGCCGTCGCCGGGATCCGGGCGGGGCAGGGGCCCGCCTTCATTGAATGCATTTCCGAACGTTTCGGAAGTCATTCTACGACGGCGCGAGAGACCCGTAGTCAGGTCGACCTGCGTGCCTTGCGCAGCCGATGCCCGATCGCGCGATACGATGCATCCTTGCGCGCCGCGGGGCTTCTCGACGATGCGAGGTTCCAGGAGCTGGAGGAGGAAGTCACTACCATCATAGCGAGAGCAGTTGACTTTGCTGAAGCGTCGAAAACGCCCGATGCAACCGAGGTGCTGACCGATGTTCTCTGAAATGCCTAAGGAAAACGACGCGACCGTCAAGATGTATTTTCGGGAGGCAATCATCCGTGCCTTGCGCGAGGAGATGCGGGACGATCCGAATATCGTTCTGCTTGGTCAGGATATTGGCGCGTTTGGTGGCTCATATCGCGAATTTGATGGCCTTTATGGGGAATTCGGTCCGCGGCGTGTGCGGGATATGCCGGTTGCTGAGGCCGCGATGGTTGGCGTTGGCGTCGGCGCCGCTGCCGCCGGTCATCGATCGGTTGTCAGCATCACGTACATGGATTTTCTCATGTTGGGGTTCGATCCGTTGATCAACTACGCGGCCAAGTTGCGCTATAAAACCGGTGGTCAGCTGAACGCGCCAGTTGTGGTCAAGACAACCGCAGGTGCGCGCGGTCAGGGCGTTGCCCACTCGCAGTGTTTGGAAGCCTGGCTTATGTCTGTGCCTGGCCTGAAGGTCGTTGCCCCGTCCACGCCCGCGGATGCCTATGGGCTGTTGAAAGCGGCCCTGCGTGAGACTGGCCCCGTGGTATATGTTGATCACAAACGCCTGTTCCCCATTCCCGGAGACGTCCCGATTGCTGAGGGGATCACGCGGATTGGCCATGCCGCCATACGCCGCGTGGGCGTCGACCTGACGATCACCACCCATTCCTTCATGACGCGGGTGGCATTAGAGGCCGCAGAACTTCTGGCTGCCGAAAACATATCAGCTGAAGTCATCGACCTGCGCAGCCTTGCCCCACTGGATATGGACACGGTGACAGCTTCCGTTCGCCGTACGGGTATTTTGTTGACTTTGGAGGAAGGCCAAATGACATGCGGCGTCGGCGCCGAGGTGGCGACGCGGGTCCGCGAGCGGCTCGGCCCGGCTGGCAGCGCTCTGCGTACCGGGCGCCTTGGCGCTCTGCCGGTGCCTGTTTCTTCTAACCCGGTCCTAGAAGCTGCATGTCTGCCCGGCGCTCACCGCGTCGCCGCTGCCGCCCGTGCCCTGTTCGTGGGGGCCGCCGCCGAAGTTCTTGCTGACACAAGTACAACTCACTTATGGAGCACATCTTAATGATCTACCAGATATCCGTCCCTGGCCTCGTTGCTGATGTGGAAGAGATCCGCGTCCTTGAATGGCATGGCTGTATTGGTCACGAGTTTGACGCGGGTGACCTGATCGTTGAGCTTGAAACGCATAAGGCTCTTGTTGAGGTGCGCGCCGGACAGAGAGGTATCCTTCGGCAAATATTGGTGGAGGAAGGAAACTGGCAAAAGATCGGCTTTCCGCTCTGCCTAATGACCGACACGGCCGGCGAGCCGCTGCCTGACTCTGTCGAATCCGCGGGAGATCTTTTGGTTGCTTTCGAGATTACATGATTTCATTATTCGCAGTTACTGCGGGATCAACCTGCCTCCAGACACGCAAAGAGTTCATCCCGTATCACCGCCTGCATCAGTCCGCTTTGATGCACGCCGTCAGGCAAATGGACGGCGCCGCCGAGGTTAGCCGCTATGCTGTCGATATCGATGATCGAAATACCCCGCTCTTCCGCCAGTTCGTACAGCATCAGATTCAATTCCTTTGCTGCAATCGTTTCCAACATTGCGCTCATCGGCGCATCGAAGGCCTGATAGCTTGTAATGTCTTCCTGCCCAGAGGTCGACATGCGGTTGATGATTAAAAATCTTGTGCCCAGTTCTGCGGCAGTCGTGTCGAACAGGCGGATGTAGTCAAGCTTTATGTCCGCCACAGTCCGTGTGACCGGCTTGAATGCGGCGTCTAGCCACGCCCGCATTGCAGGGCCTGCCGCGGCCTGAAAATGTCGCATGACGTGCAACGAATAGCCAAGCTCCCGGTGCCGTAAAATTGTTGAAAATTCCGCGTTCAACGAAAGAAGGACGGCGGATGGAGGAGCCGTTTGCCGCAAACCAGACGCGGTGAGCAACGTGTGGCAGTCGCGTATCGGCGATCGTTCGAGTGCCGTCAGCATCGTTCCGGCGAAAAACCAGTCGTCGGCGGAAGGTATCGTGCGCGCCTCGGTCAGCGCGCGCTGGAGATCGGCAGCGATTGCACGAAACTGGGCCGGGGTTCTTGAGAATTGCTCCAGCAGGACCGGGGCGCATGGTGTGACAGGGCTATCGCCGACAAATACAATTTGTGCTGGATAAGGTGCCGTCGCGAACATTTCGTTAAAAGCCCGGCGGTCGCCGCGCAATGGGCCCGTAGAATCGCAAATTCCTAAACCCAACAATGTCGGGCAGCGCAAATCCGGGGCAACATGAGACATGAGTACACCTGGCTGGTCAAACCACCAAGCTCGACTCCGGCTGTACCAACCCGGCAACAATCCCGCCTCGTGACTGGCCAGTGAGCTCACGCGCCGCCCCGCTAACATGAGCAAACGTAGCGTCCCGGCCGCTTCAACCGCGTCTCCATGAAGACGTTCGGCGTCAGAAACTTCAAGAAAGCCAAGTGCCGCGTCTGGGTCCCAGGGTTGTGCGCCAAAGACACTGAGATGACCGCCCCGCGATGTGCCAACCGCCTTCCGTAGACGGCCGCCAACCCTCGGCGCAAAAGCCACCTGCAGTTCCTGCTCGTCTCCAAAAGGATTGGCGGTCGTCCTGCCCCCTGCCTTTGGTTCGAGACCTATATAGCAATAGGCAATCACCTCGTTAGGCTGGCACTCGTGCCCGTCGTCACAAAGCCAGGTCACGCCGGAGCGTTGGATTAAAAAATTGTCGCCCTGCAGGACGCCAAATTTGAGTGGCAGGGTGTTCAATGCGCGCTCCCCGACCACATGTCTGTATGGTAGACGATTCCCGCCACTGCGCTGCGAATCTGCCGGGCAACGCTCCCCTCTAGGGGCTCGTCTGGCGCCGTGCTGAAGATTGCAAGTTGTTTTTCCGTGTCCCAGTTCGTTCCCGCCGTGACCACGAGCCTGCGTAACCACAAATTTTCGCGTAATACCACGCGATAATAGGAAATTGGCGGACAGTCCTGAGAAAAGGCGCTTCCCAGATCGACGCTCAGATCGAGTATCTTGTCTCCGGCCCGCATTTGCGTATCGGAACGCGCGTAAATGCATTCGATAAGTGCCCCCGACATATGCGGGCTAATTTTTGGAACTCGCAAATCGTAAAGCAATGCGGTAATCCTGTGGTAGTTACACTATGGATCAGCTAGTAGTAACGATAGTCGTTACGAGGCAGCATGAAAAGAGGAATTTTTCGCATGGCGACTGATTTTCATGGCAACCAGCCCACAAGTCCGCTAGTGAGTTGCCTTATGGTAACGCTTCCTGTCCCTCAGCGTTTTGCCTATGCCCGCGCCAGCATCGATGCCTTCTGCGCCCAGACTTACCAGAATACAGAAATGGTGCTGGTAATTAACGGCGGAACGGCGAATGGCCGACGGATCCTACGGGAGCATGTCTCTGCCTTAAATCGCCCGAACATCCGCATTATCGAACATGGCGGCGAGCTTTCTCTCGGTGCCCTGCGCAACATCAGCGTAGAAAATGCCGCCGGAGACATCTTGTGCCAATGGGACGATGATGATTTGCACCACCCCGAGAGGTTGAATTATCAGGTTCAAGCCCTCCTCCGAGGCGGTTATGACGCCTTGTTTCTGCAGGAGGTTATGCAGTATTTTCCGGATTCACAAAAAATTTACTGGACCAACTGGTCTGCAACACCAGCCGGCGGTCATCCTGGTACGCTGATCGCGCGATCCACGGCATCGATCCACTATCCTACTGCCGGGCAGGATGCCCACTTGGGAGAGGACCTCCGTGTTGCTCTCGCCTTAAAGGCCCAAGCCAAGGTAGGGTATCTTGCCGCCATGCCGCACCTTTTTATCTATGTTAGCCACGGTGAGAACTCCTGGAACTCAGAACATCATCGTAGCTTGATTGAAAGTCTGGCGATCTCCGCCGGTCTACTGCGCCGACGTGAAGCGCAAATTCGTGATGGTTTACAGCCGTTTGGCTTCCCTCACGAGAAATTACAGGTCAGCGACAATAGCGGCTTGGCGTTCGTTCTCTGACTTTTACAAAGGCGATGTGCCTGAATTTTTATGCGATCGACTGCCGCTGTAAATGCGGTCCGCCGCTGCCCAAAGAACCTTCCTGGGGCGTGACAAAGATCGCATACAACGCTGAAAAGAATGGAGGCTTTTTATGTCTTTGAGACGCCATCTAGCCTGGATGGCCGTTTCCCAAGCTTGGTTTTTTTTGATTCAATTCATTGCCTCAGCGGTTCTTGCGCGTTTTATAAGCCCTTATGAGATGGGCATCTACGCCGTGGCTATGGCGGTCACCGGCCTGCTCAGTATTATGCAGGCGACCGGACTCATTGGATTTATTGTCAGGGAGCCGAGTCTGACCGATCACCTTCTGACTTCGACATTCACGATTAATGCAATGATCTCAATAATTGTTGCAATATTGATTGTGTGTGGCGGCGTATTTGCAGGGTGGGCTCTACACGAAGTTGGCGTGCGGCGCGTTATGTTTGTTGTGTCAGTTCTACCTCTAATCGGCATGTTTGAGTTTTTGCCAGCCGCTAATCTCGAGCGTGAAGCCAATTTCAAGGCTATTGCTTCGATCGGAGGCTGCCGCATCTTGATCGTGCAGGGGATCAGCGTTGGATTGGCAATCTCAGGCTTGAGTTACATGGGCATTGCCTACGGGCAGGTGGCCGGCGCGCTGTTCAGCGCTGTCGCCTATAGCATCGTGGGGCGACGATTTTTAAACCTGAGGCCTAGCCTTGTGGAATGGCGGCGGGTTACGGGGTTTGGTTTTCAAATGCTTACGATTTCTGGCGCCAATGCGATCGGAGGTCGCATAGGGGACCTTTTGCTTGGTCGCGTGATCGGCCTTACGGCCCTGGGACTGTACGGACGGGCGGCAAGCCTGAACAATCTGATCCAAGACAATATTTATATGGTCATTGTACGTGTGTTATTCGTCGATATCGCGCAGCGCGTTAGGGATGGTAAGTCGCTGCGGGAAAGCTATTTGGCCACCATTGAGATACTTACGGCAATATTGTGGCCCGCATTTGCGGGGCTAGCGATTGTTTCTGGGCCGTTCATAAATGTCGTGTATGGTGGGAGATGGGTTGGGGCTGCGCCGCCTCTCTTCATGCTAGCCATAGCATCTACGGTGCATGTGATGGTCAGCCTAAGTTGGCAACTATTTGTTGTTCGTCATGAGGTAGCCAGGCAGACAAGACTAGAGTGCATGCGAACTGGCGTGGGGATTGCAGTGTTCGGAATCGGCTGCTTGTTTGGGCTCACTGCAGCCGCAGCGACGAGAATCATCGAGGCGTTATTTACCGTAGCAATTTACCGGCCTCATATCGGACGAATGACGGATACGCGAACTAGAGACTTCCTTCCGATCTATCAACGGAGTGGGCTGCTAACGTTGTGTACGGTTGCGCCCGTGACCATCATTATGACTGTTCACGGTTGGTCATCGTCAACATCTTTGATCCAGATTATGGCCGCAATAATAGGTGGCGGAGTGCTGTGGCTCGTCGGAATTTTATACCTTGATCATCCGCTTGCCGCGGAAATTCGCCGTGTCGGACAACATTTCGGTAGCCGTGTAACCAGCGAGGACTTCTGAGGGAAAAGCGATATTTATGGAGGTGATATCTGTAGCATTCGCTCTGTTAGATTAATGTCGGGGTGTAGAAAAAGGGCGCTTGGGTGCGGCAGTGCCTATTGGGATGATGGCATCTTCGCGAGGGATATCAAGGAAACCCTGTTCTTTCTGCGCATCTATGTGGCTATGGCATACCTGAGCTTAAACGCATTTGAAGCGTAACGCTTTAGACCCAATGTCCGCTGAGTGATCGGCGGCCCGCCCTCGGCATGTACGGCGTCGAGGGTTGTGCCGAATGGCCGGCACAGAGCCTCATACATGGAGGGCGGACCAGATGGACAATATCACGTTTGTTGGATTGGCTGTGCACAAGGCGACCGTATGCGTGGCAGTGGCAGGGAGCAGCCTCGTTGCTTAGTGTGGTCTTGGGCTTCTTGCCGCGAAAAACGCCTTGTAGTCCCATCGCCCGCATCAGCCGCGCCACCGTGCAGCGGGCAGCCTCATGGCCCTCGCACCGCAACTGGCGCCACACCTTTCGCACGCCATAGACCGAGAAGTTCGCCTCATGTGCGCGATCGATCTCCGCCTTAAAAACCTCATCGCGCCGCGCCCGCTGCGAAAGCAGCGACGGGTTGGCACATCAGGCGGCATGAGCGTCGTAAGTGGATGGGGTGATCGGCAACACTCTGCAGAGCGGTCGGACCCGATACGGCCCGCGATGAACGTCGATCAATGCGCTCACGGCTTGAACCGGCGGTCGAGCTCCTTCTTAAGCAAAATACGGGCTCGCCTTGCGCAGGAGGTCACTGGCCTGCCGCGGTTGCCGGACCTCCCGCTCCAGAGCCTTGATCCGCTCCCGCTTCTCGCTCGTCGGGCCAGGCCGCAGCCCCTGGTCGCGGTCCGTCTGCCGCACCCAGTGCCGTAGCGTCTCGCCCGTGCGGCCGATCTCGCCCGCAATGGCGACCAACGCAGCCCACTCCGACGCGTACTCGCCCTTATGCTCCAAAACCATCGGAGCCGCACGTTCACGGACCCCCAGCGAAAAAACCTGTTGCTGTTCATGACACCATCCTCTCGAGAGTTGATGCCTCTGGCGAACTCGGCACCTTCCACCCTACAACTCACCGAAGACAAATTAGGGAGCAGGTCACCTATAATCGTTACGCCAAAGATGATTCTTCTCGACGGCGAACCAGTTTTAGGTGTATTCTTGAAGAGAAAAAGCCTTGGGGCTTCGGCTGGGAGAAAACTTTGAGTTTTTTTAACCTCATCGCCGATGTTTGTGTGGCGCAAAAGATGCGTAGACGGTTTTCACGGACCGTGCGTGCAGGTATTTGGGTTGGTTTAACAATGGTTTGCGGCTGCAGCCAGGGGCCGCCAGGGCCACCTGTTGCCGTTACCACCAAGACGTTCCTCGAAAGCCCTGTAGTTTCGGTGGAGACTCAAAGCCTGCCACCAAACGAGCTACGGAGGCTTACCGATCCACACGTGGGCGCAGCCTACGTGCTCGGTCCCGACGACCTCATTGCAGTAAACGTCTATCTTCATCCGGAGCTAAGCGCCCCCTTTTCGGGTGGGCCGAATGGAGGTGGTGGAGCACTCATTACCAGCGATGGTACCGTAGAGCTGCCTCTTATTGGTTCCGTAAGGCTGGGCGGGCTGACAATTCGTCAGGCGCAGAACCTGTTGACCAACGATTACGCGCAATACGTCAACGACCCAAAAGTTGCAATCGAGCTCGCGCAGCCTCAAAGTATGCGCTACTATTTATTAGGGGCTTTTTCGGCTCCGGGGGTCAAGTACCCTATGCATCCCCTGACTTTGCTTGAGGCGCTTTCGCTTGGGGGTACTGTCGACATTCCAAATGCCGATTTGTATCAGGCCTATGTCGCGCAGGGTAATGTCAAGCTTCCGGTGGATCTCTATGCGCTTCTGGTCCATGGAGACATGACACAGAATCTCCCCTTAGCCTCTGGTGACGTGATCGTCATTCCCAGTTCTGCAGACGAGGATGCGTTTGTCTTCGGCGCAGTCACCAAGCCTGGCGCCGTGCCATTTAGCTCGGGCAACTTGTCGCTGCTTCAGGCGCTCAGTGTTGCCGGTATGGACCTCACCTCATATACAAATGCTAGACTTTCGGCCATTCATGTCATCCGGGCGGACGGACGGAGGGCACAATTTTTCGTTGTCAATGCGCAAATGATAATGAACGGGCAGGCGGGATCGTTTGACCTCCGGCCGGGTGATATTGTATTTGTACCCCCAACGCAGGTGGCGACCTGGAACCAGGTTCTCGCGCAACTACTTCCGTCTTTGCAGGTCATCTCCGAGGCGATCAACCCATTCGTCGCCATCAAGTATCTTAACCAGTGATACAAAGGGGTAACCAGATTTGCTCTTTCAACAGGCGCCGCAACAAACTGCAGATTCAGACGACGAGTTAGATCTACACGACTTTGGTCGCGCAATTTTTTGCCGCTGGCGCACGATTGCCGCATTTACCGCGGTAGCGACGTTAATTGCGCTACATTCCGTTCTCTTCGCTACGCCGACATTCACCGCGAACGGGACATTCTATCTTGGTGAAGGACAGGCCGTTGTTGACACGGCGCAGACAAACTTCCTCTCCGATTATCAGGTTGTCAGCAGTGTCAATACGCAGCTCCAGTTAATCCAATCTGAAGCCTTGCTGAAGCAAGCAATTCTTGAAACAGGCCTTAATGCATCAATCGTGCCTGTGGGCCAGGAGCCTCTGTCGTACTGGAAATGGCGGCTTTTCTATCATAGATCCATCGAAGCCTTCGCGCCCGGTCCAAATGATCTGGTTGCCCAGTTCGCAATGTTTGCCGACCCTGCTGCAAGTGGCGCAAGTTTCCTATTAGAGTTTGATGACGGTGGGCATTACCGCCTGATGACGCCTGGGGGGGTTTTTACCAGGCCGCGCTTGTTTTTGGAGGGCACCTTGGGCCAGGCTGCCTCCGGCGGGGGGATTAGTCTAGTTATTCAATCCCCCACTGGTTCTACCCCTCCGCCTGCAGGCAGTGTGTATAACCTAACGTTGGTTCCCGCGAAGGCGATGGCGCAAAACATCGCGAGCCTTGTTTCCGTGCAAGCTACCGGACCTGCGGTATCACCAACAAATGTCGCGGAGGTTAGCTTCGTTTGGCATGACCCCTACCAGGCGACAAGCTTCGTCACTCAACTGATGCATGATTATATTCAAAGCCAGTTGGCGTGGAAGACTGAATCGGCTTCCAACACGCAAAACTATATTGCCGGCCAGTTGGACAAGATTAGCGCAGCTTTGGCGCAGGCCAATCAGACGCAGGCGTCCTATCAATCGCAAACTGGCATTGTTGATGTACCATCGAATTCGCAAGCCGTGATCGGTCAGCTAACTTCATATCAATCCCAACGTTCTACGCTGCTGCTACAACAGCAGGCTTTGCAGCAACTAGTAGCGACCATCTCAGAAAAGAACGCGAAAATAAATCCCTACCTGATCAGTCAGGTGAACGATCCCGTTCTGGCCGATCTCGCGACAACTCTTGCAAATGCGGAGGTGAAGCTTGAATCGCAGCAAACGGAGTTTACCGACAACTCTCCCGAAATTAGGCAGCAGCGCGCGACAATTGATCGGATTGAGGGAGCCATAGGGACGCTGCTTCAGAATGACGAAGAACTAGCATCTAAAAATCTCGCAAACATCGATTCAATGATCGCTCAATATCAGCAGACGCTGAAGTCGATGCCGGCCGAGTCGCTTCAGGTAGGCGAGCTCAATCGTTCAAGTCAAGTGCTAGGCACCTTATACGAACTTTTGATGCAGAAGGAGGAGGAGGCGGAGGTTTCCAAGGCGGCCACCATTGAGGACACGCGGATTCTCAGCCCTCCTGAAATTCCACTTTACGCGAGTTCACCGAAACCCGGAATAACATTATTGGCTGGAATTCTGCTGGGCTTGATGGCAGGCATCGGCGTTGTACTTGCGCAACGCGCATTGTCTGGACGGTTTCATAATGAGAAAGAAATTAGACAGGCGATTTCGCTTCCCATTTACGGGATTATCCCGAGGCGGAACCGTAATGAGCAAGAATTCGGCGTTTTTTCAAAGAGCCATGTAAGTCCTTTCGCGGAAGCATTCCGTTTTCTTCGGCGCAATCTCTATGATGCGTTATCTGAGCATAAATCGCGCGTCGTGCTCATTACCTCCGCCTCCGCCGGCGACGGGAAAACGATGATCGCTACAAATATGGCTAAAATATTGGCCGATGACGGGAAGCGCGTGCTGCTTATTGATGCGGACTTGCACCGTGGTCACCTGAAGGACACACTGAACCTTCCCGCCGGACCTGGGCTGTCCGAATGTCTGGTGACGCAAGCCCGTCCATGGATTTTGCCGGTTGGAACCCAAAGCTTTAAAGTCCTCCTCGCCGGCAGTTTGCCGCCGAATCCGGCTGAGTTGCTAAATTCGCCGTGGGTGAACGATGTTTTTAAAGCGCTGCGAGATGAATTTGACTTTATTCTTATAGACTCCCCGCCATTGCCAGTGGTGTCAGACGCCCTGGCGCTGGCGGGACAAGCTGACCTCGTGCTTTCCGTGGTAAGTATCGAACACACACTGCGGCGGGACTTTGCGGCTCACTGCGAAATCATCGGGGGCACAGATAGCCTTCACGGCATCTTAATTAATGGTGTTGATCAGGGACCTTATGGAGGCGGCGTCGAATCTGGAAACCGCGGCGGTTATCTGCACTGGCTTCCCAGTCTTATCGAAAAATCGCGCAACGTGGTCAGTCAAGTCATGATCATCTCCGACGGCATCATACTGGGTGCGAAAATGATGATCGTTAGGCGCAGGTGAACGCAATCGCATTGTGCTGGCTCTGCAGCGTAACGGCCAATGTTATGGTCAATAGGTCTCGGCGATGACGTTCGTCCCGCTCTATATAAACGGGCGGTTTGCTGCCCAAAAGCTCTCGGGTGTGCAGCGGTTTGCCCTTGAAATGACGGCGGCCCTGGTGCGTGCTTACGGGGATCGCGTCCATATATTAATGCCTCCGGATGCAACGCTTGAAATTGACGGTGCATACGTTGTGGGGCGCCGCACAGGGCAAGTCTGGGAACAGTTGGAACTCCCTCGCTACGCAGGCCAAGGGATTTTGATCAATCTAGGCAATACGGGGCCCGTTCTTGCGCGTAGGCAGGTTGTTGTAATTCATGATGCAGGCGTATTCAGTACGCCTGCAGTCTATTCCTGGAAATTCCGTTTATGGTACAAAACATTGCAGTATTTGCTGGTGAAGCGTGATGCTCGTATCGTAACGGTATCCGAATTCTCGCGTCGGGAGCTAGTGGAACACCTGCCCGTCAGCGCGACGGATGTTGCTGTGATTCCCGAGGGCGCCGACCATATGTTACGCCTTAGCGCCGACGCCGAAGTTTTGCGGGAGTATGGATTGCGGCCGGGGCAGTTTGTGGTCGCGGTTGGTACGCTGGCGGCTCACAAGAATTTATCTTCGCTGGGCCGGCTTGCCGATCGCTTGGAAGAACGGGGGATGGTCCTTGCTATTGCCGGGTCCATTGGCGCGGCAGCCTTTCGGAATTCAAGCGAAGCCCAGTTGCCGGTCTCTGCTCTGTACCTTGGCCGCGTTAGCGATGAAGCTTTGAAAGCGCTTTACGGCAGTGCGGCGTGCTACGTAATACCATCATACTATGAGGGGTTTGGCCTGCCGGCGATGGAGGCCATGACTTGTGGTTGCGTTGTTGCGGCATCGGATATTCCGGCGTTGCGGGAAACTTGTGGCGATGCAGCGGCGTATTTTGATCCAGCGTCACCACAGGATATTGCCGAGACGGTATTAGCGCTCATCGACATGCCAGACCGTTTGTCGGGTTTGCGCGCGCGGGCGTTGGAGCGCGGCCGTACCCTGACTTGGTCCAAAGCCGCAAGGGCACTGTGTGATATAATTGATTCTGGTTAGAGACAACGATACGACGTATGAATCGCTCTGGCGTCATCGTTACGAATAACTTGATTATAGATAAGCCGGCAATTATTGTTGCTTTTATGGAGCCTTCACACAACATGAGGATAGCGGTTGTTGTCGCATCGGTAAATCGTGCGGAGGAGGTTAAGCAGCTTTTATTTGCTCTAAAGAGGCAGAGTTTGCAACCATCTGCAGTAATATTATCCGTCGTATCCAAGACGGATCTTCCGGACGACTTGCCGCCAGATGTTGAAGTCGTCCTGGGATCTCCCGGTCTGACTAGTCAGCGCAACCGAGGTCTTGAAGTGATCGCCGGGCGAAGTGATATTGTGGTTTTCTTTGACGATGATTTCATACCGACTAAAGACGCTTTGCAGGGCATTAGGCAGTTATTTGAGACATGCCCAGATGTAGTAGGGGGGACCGGTCTGGTGTTGCGTGACGGAGTCAGGGGCGGCGGCATCAGCTACGAATCGGCGATTGAGATCATAAGGCAATTTGAAGTTAAGCCAGTGGCGCCCTTAAAAAATGAAGATTTTCTGTTTGCCTATGGATGCAATATGGCGTTTCGGGCATCGGCCATCGGGACATTACGGTTCGATGAAAATCTTCCTTTATATGGATGGCAGGAGGACATGGACTTTGCCGCACGAATTTCGGTTCATGGCAAGGTTATCCGAACCACTGCTTTCGCCGGAGTGCATCGTGGTGTGAATAAGGGGCGTAGCCCCGGGAAGGCGTTCGGATTTTCGCAAATTGTGAACCCCGCCTATCTTGTGCGCAAAGGAACGATGGCCCCCAAAAAGGCGCTGACCTTGATCGTGAGAAATCTCCTCGCAAATCATGCTAAATGTTTCCGGCCGGAACCTTTCGTCGATCGTCGAGGTCGTCTGGTCGGCAACTGGATGGGGCTGCTTCACCTGCTGCAGGGCAAGACCGACCCAACATTTATTTTATCGTTCAAGAAATGATACCGTACATACCCCGACTTCTCGATCTGGAGTTAGAGGCATGACATGGCCGGCTCTTGTCTTGTGGGTACTTATAGTTGTCGGCGTGTTTGTGCCCGCGCAATTTATGTTGTACGTGTTTTTCGCGGCGGGGACATTTGGTGGTTTATCTCTGCTGCCACCTGGTGCGGCTGGAAATGTTCCTGTTGGAACCGTATGCGCTGCTGTACTGATTGCAAAAACCTTTATGCACCGACGCCGATTTGTGGTGTTTCTCAATTACGCCCTCGATTTTCGAAAGCTTGGTCTCCTGGGTATGTTCAGCCTTTATATGGTTGTCACGGCCTTCTTGTATCCAAGACTTTTTGCGGGGTCTGTTCAACTGTATTCGCTAAACGCCGCAGCCAACATATCGTTTTTGTATCCGAGTTCCACAAATATTACGCAACCAGTATATATGTTGGTTTCGATTGGTTTGACATTCGTATTCGCCTATTGTGGGCAGGATCCTACGTTTCGAAAAAATTTTTTAAATGCCACCATTTTTGGGGCCGCGCTTTTATTGGCTTCGGGCATCATCGACATGATTTTAGGTGATGCGGGGCGGGAAGACTTGCTGCTACCATTCCATAATGCAACATACCATTTGCTCGACACGGTTACGATTGCGGGACAGAAACGGGTAGTCGGATTTATGTCAGAGGCGTCCGTTTTTGGTGCTGCGTGCTGCACGAATTTGAGCTTTCTGGTTTTCAATCGTCAAAGTTATAGCGGGAGGTTGCGCAACATTGGCGTTCCTATCGTGGTGCTTGGCCTGTTAATCATGATTTACCTCTCAACTTCTTCGAGTGCCTATATTGGCCTCGCCGTTCTTGCACTGGTATTAGGATTAAAGTCTATTTTTGGGATGCTGTCGGTGACACACACCAAAGTCTCTCATCTCCGGAAATTTCTATGGATTATCGGAGGTGGCGTCGTCTGTGTGGGTATATTTGTATGTTTATCGCATGCGTTTTTAATGCATGTCCGCCTTCTTCTCGATTCGACCTTGTTCGAAAAAACCTCATCTTCTTCATACGTTGAGCGGAATGCCTGGACGCAGGCCGGCGTCGCGGCATTTTGGACAACGCGCGGAGTTGGGGTTGGTGTCGGGTCAATCCGGACGTCGAATTGGTTTGTTAATTTCGTTGCGAGTACCGGGTTCATCGGGCTTCTTCTCTTTGGAATTTTTGCGTTAAAGACGTTGTGGCCATCTCGTATCTACCCTGACAAGTCGTCAAGACATTTATCAAATGGTTTGAAACTGGCATTGATACCGGAGTTCACCGTGGGATTGCTTGTAGGAACGACTCCTGATCCGGGGACGACAATAATGCTTACGCTAGGGCTCTTATTTGCTCTGAGGCGGGAGCGTATTACGGCCATGGCGCCTAGCCCCGTAGAGACGACCCGAACTCCCATCCGTTCGGTAAAAACGCTAGCAGGGAATGGTGCGCCGGCAGCGTAGGGCAACACACGGGGGCGTTGGTCTTCGGTGTAATCGCAAAAAGAAATTTTGGCTTATTGTGGATGGCGCCGTTACAAAGAAGCGGTGGGTTGTTATTAAGCTTAGAAAAGCGGGCCTTGTAACCGCGACGGATGATGTATTGGCCATGCGTCTCAGCCTTCTCCTGGTTCGAGACAACATCTTCTGGATATTCAACACGGTGCATTAAGGGCAGAATATGATGTGGAACGTCGATAGAAAACGAGCAAAGGTCCTAAGCAAGGCCGAGCGGACTGCAAGACTGTTCGGTTCCATCTCGGAAATGGTTAAAGCCCATCTTCGCGTGATTGTGAAATCCCGGGAAGTATCGCTCGTTAGATTAGATCCCGCGTTGCAACGTTCAAGACATGTTCTCGTGACAACGGTTTACAACGAGGCGGCCAGAATGCCGTTTATTCTAAAATATTATAGATCTATGGGTTTTGAACACTTCATCGTTATCGACAATCAGTCAGACGACAATTTACAAGGACTCATTTCGGGAGAGACTGGTGTATCCATATTTGTTGCAAAGGGGTCATTTAGACGATCGCGTTTCGGTTACGATTGGGTGAATGGAATACTTTCCAGGTATTGTTCAAAAAAATGGATACTGTATGTGGATGCCGACGAGTTATTCATTTTTCCGCACTGTGACAAAAGACGAATTTCTGATCTGACCGACTTTATGGAAAAAAATGGCCACGACTCGTTGCAATGTCTAATGCTCGATATGTATAGCAATAAAAAGATAAAGTATAATAAGTGTGGAATTGGTGAAGACCCCCTTTCAGTTTGTCGGCTATATGATCGGGATGGATACGTCAAAAAATTCGATCCTATGAGTGAGACGGTCTGGATAAAGGGGGGCGTCCGTGGGCGGCTTTATTTTTCGGATAACATTTGGGATGGGCCAGCTCTGAATAAGACTCCTCTTGTTTTTTGGAAAAAACATTATGTATTCTTGAAGGCGGCGCATCAACTTTGGCCATTCCGCCTTAACGGCGGTGCCATAAATCAACGAACATTTCGTGGGATTCTGTTGCACTTTAAGTTTCTTGCCGACTGGACAGCCAAGGTTGCTGATGAATCAGTCCGCCGACAGCATACGGACGAATACAATGCCTATTCTAAGAACGACATCGTGATGGATGACGGGCCCGATTTTGTTGGGCCGCCAACCGCTGAATATCAAAGCTGGCGTTCTCTGGAGCAAGACGGCCTGCTCGATGGTAACGCTTGGCCTATATAATGGTGATCATCGGATGTGCCACCGCGCATAATGCTAAGGAGCCTCTAATCAACCTGTTTCTGAGGGTCCGGATCACCACATCTACCCGCGAGACTGACGGAATCGCGCAATCTCACGGGTCGATTTTAAATTTCTGGCTGCGTGTGGCGCGGTGAGCGGCGTATGGGACGGACTACACCCCTTGAAGCCGCAATAATCGATGGTACACGATGAGCAGATTGGTCGTAAACGGTGCTCCGTGGCCCTTCGGCTCCAGGTTGGCGCTGAGGGTTTCGAGCACCACGGCATGAGTTCGTCGATTTTTGACTGGGGCCAGCCGTGGACGATGCGGGTTAGCAGGTCGGTGAAGTAAGTCTGTGGGTTGACGTTGTTCAGCTTGCAGGTTTCGATCAGTGAAGCGGCGGCGGCCCAGTTTTCGGCCCCTTCGTCCGGACCCGCGAACAGCGCGTTCTTTGTTGATAATTTAATGGGGCGCATGCATCGTTCGACGGTATTGTTGTCGATTTCGATGCTGCCATCGGCAAAGAATCGCTCCAAGCCGTCCCAATGGTTGAGTGGATAGCGGATCACTTCGGCGGGCGGACCTTTGGCCGGCAAGGTTTTGAGCTGTGCTTCAAACCACAGGCGCAAGTCTTTCACCAGCGGCCGGCTGAATTCCTGCCGCGCGGCGAGTCGTTGTGCCGGGTCCTTGCCGCGGATTTCGGCCTCGATGCGATAGGGGGCGGCCGCCTGAAAGATTTCAGACGCATCGCCACCCGTTATGACGTATCCCTCCGGTAGCGCTTTCAATTACCCACAAATCCCTGTCTGCTACAGCCCGGCTATTGCCCGGCGCGAATCGCGTGTGATTTTTTGTCCGGCACCGAATCGGGAGCGGTGCGATGGACGAGGAAGAGGTTGGTTGGTTTGACCGGGAGATTTCCGGGTGCCATTTTGCTGATGAGCGCCTGAAAGGGCGGTTCCGCAAGCTGATCGCGC
>Ga0326727_10004123_pt1 | contig 44492 bp, 41 predicted proteins | sample MB2enrmetagenome_FD_207643 | JGI IMG/M metagenome (GOLD analysis project Ga0326727, IMG submission 207643) | Lab enriched peat soil microbial communities from McLean, Ithaca, NY, United States - MB29MY | ecosystem: Environmental > Terrestrial > Soil > Wetlands > Peat | place: USA: New York... | reverse complement strand
CGCGCCAGACAAGCGAAGCATCAAACTCAGGCGAAAAATCGCAGGATGGAGTTCCGATTACCTCGCCGACCGCCTCGGCGCCCTAACGCGTTAACCCGGATTCGGAGCCCTGCCGAAGCTGCCGGGACCTTGATTTTTCGGCCTTTCGGGTCTATGTTCGCTTTGTTAACTGCGGCCCTTTTCGGAGGTGTCCGCTGCGCTCTTCGGGGCGCTTAGAGGGGCGTCCGCAGGGAGGCCCCTTTTCTTTTGTCTGGACGCTAGCTTTCGTCGGCGTCGGCAGAATGATTCACGCAGAACGTCACAAGTTTTGCGTTCAGCTCTTCCACCAATGCGCTGGCTTCATCCCAAGTCACGCCCTGTCTAAGGCCAAAAAACAGACGATCAATCTGTTTTTTGGCCAATAAGCTCGAACGCCAATCGGGGAGTTTGATATACAAATGCGAGGGACGGCCTTCGCCGTCTTGGTAGGGTTCGAATCGGCAGCGTTGGCGTTCAGTCCATGACATGGCAATTCTCTCTGCTGGAATTTGCTCTGTCATCACGGTCCGGAAATCGGCGGACGCGCGCAATGCCCTCACCGTTCGTTGCGAAATTCAAGACATTTGCAACGCGCAGCGACCATAGGAATATCAAACGCTTGAGCGCTGCAAATCTCTGTTGCAAATGTCCGCTCCCTGCCCTCTGCGGCAATTCCAATCCGCCCCTTGGTCGACCGCCCTCGACCCGAGGCGGACGATGAGCGGAGCGCCCGCGCGCAACCTTCGCTTTGTCGCGAGCGGGAAGTAATTTCACGCCGACCGCCCGTCTCGGCATATGCCGGCAATGACGGACCCGTGTGGGGCGACAACCTAGGTTAGAGCGTGCTGCAATCAGGCCGAGGCGGCGGCGCGTCGTCCCTTCTCCCCTAGCGGATTCACACATCTTCGAAGCCTGCGGCCAATCGCCCCGCCCCTCACCCTGCCTCTCCCCGCAAGCGGGGAGAGGAGCGCCTGGCGCTTTTCTTCACCTCTCCCCGCGTCTTTGCGGGGAGAGGCAGGGTGAGGGGCTGGGCGAGTTTCCGCTCCGTCGCCAAGATGTGTGAATGTCGTCGGCCAGGGCGGGGAGAGGGGGACTGGCGCGTCGGCGTCAATGCGGAACGCTCTAGGCCCCCGCCTTCCACTTGATCGAGCAGCCGATCGACGGCGTCTGGCCCGGCGGCGCCGCGCCGGTCTCGGCGATGGCGCGCATGGCCTCGACCAGCTCTCGGCGCGCGCCCGCCGGCGGCGGGTTCATGCGGCCTTCGTCGAGGCGGCCGCGGTACTTGAGCCGGCGCTCGGCGTCGTAGCCGAAGAAGTCGGGCGTGCAGACGGCGCCGTAAGCGCGCGCCGCCGACTGGTCCTCGTCGTGAAGATAGGGGAACGGAAACGCGTGCGCTTGGGCGAAGCGCCGCATGGCCGCGAACGAGTCCTCGGGGTAGGCGTCGGCGTCGTTGGAGCAGATCGCTGCGAATCCGACGCCCTCCGCCAGGAGCGAGCGGGCGTCGGCGACGAGCCGGTCAATGACCGCCTGCACGTAGGGGCAGTGGTTGCAGATGAAGACGATCACCGTGCCTTTGGCGCCGGCGATATCGTCCAGCGTGTAGGTTCGTCCGTCCGTTGCCGGGAGCCGGAACGCGGGCGCAGGGGCGCCTAACGCGACAGGCGGCGGGGTTGCGGCCATGCTCGGCTCCTCGAATTCGCCATCAGTGATAGCACGGCGCCGCCGGGACGCGACGGCAAATCCCGATTTAGAGGATTACCGCGACGCTCGCATAATTCCTCGCCCTCCGCGGCGCGGCGACAACGCATCACGACTGCGTAATTAATGCATCTGTCGCCGCTATTCCCGTTATTCCTTTATTCGGCCTTCGCCTCGGGATCGGCGCGCGGCGCGGCCGACTCACGGCGCAAGCAACCTAGAGCGCCGTCGACCTCTTGGAGGCTAAGACTTCCGAGGATTGGGGCCTGTCAAGAACCTCCGGCCGCTCGCGGCGGCTACCGCGGAGCGTCCGCAAGAACGCCCGGCGGTAGCCGTTCTTGACAGGCCCCAATCCTCGGAAAAAGAGGCTCTCCAAAAGGTCGACGGCGAAGTCCGCAGCCGCCTGCGGAGGCGGCGAGATTCCCAACCTGACGATCTGCGCGGCCGTACCGTATCCGCGCCCGGCGAGAACGGCCTGCCCGCAACCCGCGCGTCCCCCGCCTTACGCCTTCGCCGCGTCGATGGTGAAAACGGTGCGCCCCCCGTCGTCGGCCGTCCACGCGCGTTCGACCCGCGACAGCGGGACAGGCATGGCGGCGATGTCGAAGCGGCTCGACGCGGCCGCCTGCAGAAGCTCGCCGATGATGGCGACCAGCCGGTCGACCGGGACGCTGCCGAGGCCGCTGCCCATCAGCTCGATCGCCTTGGCGCGCAACGTCGCGCCGGGCAGGGCGACGTTCGCGCCGCTCGCCGAGCCGATCTCGACGTAGCGGACGCGCTGGCCGTCGGCCGCGGCCTTGGCGGCGGCGGCGAGCAGGCGCTCGGCGCTCTTGCCCCATAGATAGTCGACGACGACGTCCACCCCGGCGGCGAACTCCTCCTTGAAGCGCGCCTCCAGGGCCGTCTCGTCGTCGACGAGCGCAATCGTCGCGTCGGCCCCGAGGGCCGCGAGCGCGCGCAGCGCTTCGGGGTTGCGGCCCGTGGCGGTCACCTTCCTCGCCCCGAACCGCTTGGCGATCTGCACGGCGAGCCGCCCCGCGGCGCCGGTCGCGCCGTTGATCAGCACCGTCTCGCCCGCCTGGAGCTTGGCGCGCTCCTTGAACGCCGCCCACGACGACATGCCGGGATTGGCGATCGCCGCCGCCGTCACGTCGTCGAGCCCGTCGGGAACGGGCGCGCAATGCGCCGCCGGCGCGACGGTCCGCTCCGCCATCGCGCCCCACGGCGCGGGCGGCAGCAAGAAATAGACCCGCCGTCCGTCGTCGAGCCGCCCCACGCCATCGACGCCGACCACCGCAGGATACTGGCCCGAGGCGCTGTAATGCGCGCCGGAGGCGCGCGCCTTGGCGAGCGGGCTCAGCGCGGCGGCGGCGACCGCGACGCGCAGCTCGCCCGCGCCGGGCTTCGGCTCGTCGAAATCTCCGTAGACGGGCCTTCGCCCGGGCCCGGACACGATGGCGGCTTTCATCGCGGCGCTCCTTTCGGCCTCGTCAAGCGAGAGGGCCAGCATACACGAGATCGGCGCGCCCGCGCGCGCTGCGCCGGGCGGTCCGCGACAGCCGCGGCGCGAAAAAGAACTTGCCTTCGTATGCACGTTTATGCATGATTGCGCCTGTTTTCGCATGAAGAGGCGACCATGTCGACCCAGATCCTCTCGACCCTGCCGGACGAACGGCGGCAAGCGATCCGCGAGCGGCTGGCGCTCGGGCGGCGCGTGCTGGCCGCCGAGCTGGCGCGCGAGTTCGAGACCTCGGAGGACACGATCCGCCGCGACCTCAGGGAGCTGGCGGCGGCGGGCTTGTGCCGACGCGTCTATGGCGGCGCGCTGCCGCTGTCGCCCGCCTCGGGAAGCCTGGCCGAGCGCTTCGCCGAGGCGCCGGAGCGCAAGGCCGCGCTCGGCCGCGCCGCCGCCGCCCTCGCCGAGCCGGGTCAGATGGCGTTCATCGACGCGGGGTCGACCAACGCGGCGATCGCGCGCGCGCTGCCGGCCGGCGTCGCGGTGGCGACCAACGCCCCGCACATCGCCGCCGCGCTCCTCGGCAGGCCGGAGATCGAGCTGATGCTGATCGGCGGCCGCGTCGATCCGCGCAGCGGCGCCGCGCTCGGCGCGCGAGCGCTGCGCGACGCGCGCGAGATTCGCGCCGATCTCGCCTTCCTCGGCGCCTGCGCGGTCGACGCGCTCGCCGGGGTGGCGGCGTTCGACCCGGAGGAGGCCGCGTTCAAGCGCCTCATCGCCGAGCGCGCCCGCGCCGTCGTCGCGGCGGTGACCAACGACAAGCTCGGCGCCGGAGCGCCCTTCGAGGTCGGGCCGATTTCGCTCATCGATCATCTCGTCGTCGAGGCGGACGCGCCCGAGGAAGCGCTGGCGCCGTTGCGGGCGGCGGGCGTGCGCGTGCGCCGCGCCGCTCCGGCGAAGGAGCTCGAGGCGTGAGCGGAGAAGCGGCGAGCGCGCGCGCGGCGCCGTGGGGAGAACGCGTCGCGCTGACCGCCGTCTTCCTGGCCAACGGAATCGGCATCGGCGCCTGGGCGGCCTCGATCGCCTTCCTCAAGGCGCGGCTCGCGCTTTCCGACGGCGAGCTCGGCTGCGCGCTGTTCGCCTTCGCCGCCGGCGCCATCGTCGCCATGTCCGCGGCCTCGCGGCTGGCGTTGCTCAGCGACGCGGCGCGGGCGACGCGCTATTCCGCGCTCGCCTTCGCCGGCCTGCTCGCGCTTCCGCTGCTCGCGGCGAACGTCCCCGCGCTGATCGGCGCGACGTTCGTCGTCGGCGCGGCCAACGGGTTGATGGACGTGGCGATGAACGCGCACGCGAGCGGCGTCGAGCGCCGCTGGGGCGCGGCGATCATGTCGTCGTTCCACGCCGCCTTCAGCGTCGGCGGCCTCGTCGGCGCCGCGCTCGGCGGCCTGTTCGCCGCGACGGGAGCGTCGGCGATTCTCGGCGGCGGCGCGGTTCTTGCGGCCGCTCTGGCGGTTTTCGCCTGGCCGCTGCTGGCGGCGGGCGACCCCGTCCCGCCGGCGGCGAAAATCGCTCTGGCGATCCCGATGCGCGCGGCGCTGCCCCTCTGCGCCGCGGCGTTGCTGTCGGCGATCTGCGAAGGCGCGATGGCCGACTGGACCGGCGTCTATCTCGCCGACGTGGTGAGAACGCGCCCCGAGGCGACGTCGCTCGGCTACGCGGCGTTTTCCGCCGCCATGGTCGCCGGGCGCCTGACGGGCGACGGCGCGGTGCGCGCCTGGGGCCGCGCGCGCGTGGTCTCTTGGGGCGCGTGGCTCGCCAGCGCCGGCCTCGCGCTCGCGGTGTTCGCGCCCTCGCTGGCGACCGCGGCGATCGGATTCGCGCTGGTCGGGATAGGCCTGTCGAACGTGGTTCCGGTCCTGTTCAGCGCGGCGAGCGGCCTCGCCGCTTCGCCGGCGGCGGGCGTGGCGATGGCGGCTCTCGGCGTCTACGCCGGCCTGCTCGGCGGTCCGGTCCTGATCGGCGCGATCGCCCAAGGCGTCGGCCTCAGAGCGGCGATAGGCCTGCTGATCGTCTGCGCCGCCGCCGCGGCGTTGACGGCCAGGGCGTTGCGACGCTAGCGCGAGGGGGCCCCCCGCTTCAGGCGATGATGTCGGGCGTCAACGCGTCCTCGAGCTGCGTCAAGCGGTCGCGCAATTGCAGCTTGCGCTTCTTCAGCCGCTGCAACTGCAATTGATCGGCCTGCCCGGCCTCGTTCAACGCCTCGATCGCCGCGTCAAGGTCGCGATGCTCCTGCCGCAGCCGTTCGAGCTGAACGGACAAGGCCGCGCGTTGCTCTTCGCTCATTTGCTCTGGCGCCATGCCGGCGACGTCCGAATCGGCTTGGCCCCTCGCGGCCGTTCCGCGCGTCAGTATGCGAGCGCCGCGACGACTTCGCAAGGCCGCTCCATCGCATCTCGGTCGGCGGCGTTCGGCGCGGCGCGCGACCGCTAACGGACCCTTCATGGCGATCGCGCGTTGATCGGGGACGGCCGCATTTCCCCCTTGCAACGGTTATGGGTTATGTCACAATTTCTTCGTCGACAAGGCAAAGGAGTTCGCCAATGTCCCTCGAATCGCATTTGACGGAACTTGTGCGCCGTCACCAGGCGATGGAGGCCGCCATCGCTCTGGAAGAAGCGCATCCGTCAGCCGACGATTTGAAGCTCCACGAACTGAAGCGCAAGAAACTCCAGATTAAAGACGCCATCGAAAAACTGAGGCAAGAGTCCGAGCGCGCCGCCACGCACTGAACCGTCGCCGCGGCGCGGATCGCGTTCGTACCCGGCGTTCCCGTCCCGACCGTCTTACGCCCCGCCGAGCGTCACCGCGGCGGAGCGAGGGAAAGGTTTCCCCGCCATTCGCGCGCGACCTCGGCGTCGGGCTCTTCGGCGGCGCGCGCGCGCGCAAGCGCCGCGAACGCGTCCGCCGGCATGAGCCGCGCCAGCGCCCAAACCGCCATCGCCCGCGCCAGCGGCGAAGCGTCGTCGAGCCGCGCCCGCGCCGCCTCGATGAGCGTCGCGTCGCCCGAATTGCCGATTGCGATCAGCACGTTGCGGAGGAAGCGGTCGCGCCCGACGCGTTTGATCGGCCCGCCGGCGAAGCGCCGCCGAAAGCCGGCCTCGTCGAGCGCCGCGAGCTCGGCGAGCGGCGGCGCGGCGAGGTCGTCGCGCTCGGCGAGCTTCGCCTCCCGCCCGACGCGGGCGAACTTGTTCCAGGGACAGACCGCCAGACAGTCGTCGCAGCCGTAGACGCGCGTCCCGATCCCCGCGCGCAGCGCGCTGGGAATCGTCCCTTTGTGCTCGATGGTGAGATACGAGACGCAGCGGCGCGCGTCGAGCCGATAGGGCGCGGGAAAGGCGCCGGTCGGACAGACGTCGAGACAGGCGCGGCAGAGGCCGCAATGGTCGCGCTCCGGCGCGTCGGGATCGAGCTCGAGATCGGTGAAGATCGCGCCGAGGAATAGCCAGGAGCCGTAGGCGCGGCTGACCAGATTGGTGTGCTTACCCTGCCAGCCGAGGCCCGCCGCGACGGCGAGCGGCTTCTCCATCACCGGCGCCGTGTCGACGAACGCCTTTACCTCGACCTTGTCGGGGCGCGCCGCGGCGACCAGCCAGGCCGCCAGCGCCTTCAAGCGGCCCTTGATCACGTCGTGATAGTCGCGCCGGCGCGCGTAGGCCGAGATCGCGCCGCAGCCGCCGCGCTTAAGCGCCGCGAGCGGATCGCCGGCCGGCCCGTAGTTGACCGCCAGCATGACGACGCTCTTCGCCTCGGGCCACAGCGTCCTGGGATCGGCGCGGCGAGCGAAGGTCTCGGCCATCCAGCCCATGTCGCCGTGCGCGCCGGCGGCGAGCCATTCGGCGAGACGCTCGCGCGCCCCTTGCGGCGACGCCGCCGGCGCGACGCCGCAGGCGTCGAACCCGAGCTCCGCCGCCTTGGCGCGCAGCGCTTTCAGAAGTCGAGATCGGCGTAGGTCTGGCTCGCAGCCATGCCCGGCAGACGCTCGGCGAGCAGCGGCCGGAACGAAGGCCTGGACTTGATTCGCGCGTACCATGCCTTGGCCGCCTCGCTTTCGTCCCAGGGCGCGTCGCCGAGATAGTCGACGCAGGAAAGATGCGCCGCCGCCGCGAGGTCGGCGTAGCTCAGCCGGTCGCCGGCGAGCCAATTGCGAGCGTGCATCAGGTGGCCGATGTAACGCAAATGATAACGCACGTTCATGCGGGCGGCGCGCACCGCGTCCATGTCGGGCGCGCCGCCGCCGTCGCGCGCCGACATGAAGCGCTTGTAGATCTTCTCCGTCACCAGCCACTGGCTCGCTTCGAGGAAGAACTTGACGTTGAACCAGCGCATCAGCCGCCGCGTCTCGACCCGGCCGAGCGGGTCCTCGGGCAGCAGCCGTCGGTCGCCGAGGGCGAGGCCGCGCGTCTCGTCGAGGTATTCGGCGATGACCTCGGCGCAGGGCACGCTCGGAGCGCCCTCCTCGACCATCACCGGCGTCGCGCCCTCCGCGGCAAGCAGCAGGAACTCGCGCCGCCTCTCCCACGGCCGCTCCTCGACCAACGTCGGCTCGACGCCGTACTCGGCGAGCGCGAGCCTGACAAAGCGGGAATGCGGGCAGAAGGGGTGGTGATAGAGCGTGATCATCCTGACTTCGTGACGGCCGCGGGAAAGCGAAAGCCGCCGCCGTTCTGCGGCGGCGGCGTTAACGATAGGTAAACGGCGCGCGAAGCTTCCCTACCCCTTCTTATTCCGTTCGCGCAACGCCTTGGCCCAGCCCGGTTTCGCCATCTGCCGGCCGCGCGCCACGGCGAGCGCGCCGGCTTCGACGTCGCGGGTGATGACCGAACCCGAGCCGATGTAGGCGCCGTCGCCGATCTTGACCGGCGCCACCAACGCCGAGTTCGAGCCGATGAAGGCGCCGGCGCCGATGTCGGTCTTGTGCTTGGCGAAACCGTCGTAATTGCAGGTGATGGTCCCCGCGCCGATGTTGGCGCCGGCGCCGACCCGCGCGTCGCCGATATAGGTCAGGTGGTTGACCTTGGCGCCCGCCTCGATCACGGCGGCCTTGATCTCGACGAAGTTGCCCACCTTCGCCTTGGCCGCGACGTCGGCGCCGGGGCGCAGCCGCGCGAACGGGCCGATCGAGGCGCCGGAGGCCACGCGCGCCCCTTCAAGATGGGAAAAGGCGTGGATGACCGCGCCGTCGTCGATCGCCACGCCCTTGCCGATCACCACGTGCGGCTCGACGATCACGTCGCGGCCGATCCTGGCGTCGAAGGCGAGGAACACCGTCTCCGGCGCGATCAGCGTCGCGCCGCCAAGCATCGCGCGAACGCGCAGGCGCCGCTGCATCGCCGCTTCGACGGCCGCGAGCTGGACGCGGTCGTTGACGCCCATCGCCTCCTCTTCGCTAGCGATGCGCGCGCTGGCGGCGAGGCCGCGGCGGCCGGCGATCTCGACCAGGTCGGTGAGATAAAACTCGCGTTGCGCGTTGTCGTCGCCGACCGCCTCGAGCATCGCCAGCGCGTCGCGGCCGGAGAGCGCCATCGGCCCGGCGTTGCAGCGGCGGATCGCGCGCTCGGCGGCGGCGGCGTCCTTGTCCTCGCGGATGGCGATCAGCCGCCCGTCGCGCTCGATCAGTCGACCGTAGCCCTTGGGATCGGCGGCCTCGAAGCCGAGGACGACCAACCCGTCGCCTTCGGCGAGGCCGACGCGCAGCGCCGCCAGGCTGCCGCCTGAGACCAGTGGCGCGTCGGCGTAGGCGATCACCACGTCGTCGTAGCCGCGCGCGATCGCCGCGCGCGCGGCGAGCGTCGCGTGGGCGGTGCCCTTGCGCTCGTTCTGGACGAACGTCTCCGCCTCCGGCGCCCACTTCCGCGCCTCGGCGGCGACGTCGTCGCGATTCGGGCCGACGACGAGCGCGAGCGCCTCGGCGCCGGCTTCCCGCAGCGCCTCAAGCGCGTAGGCGACCATCGCCCGCCCGGCGACCTCGTGCAGCGCTTTCGGTCGCGCCGAACGCATGCGCACCCCTTCGCCCGCGGCGAGCGCGATTCCGAGGCAAGTGCGGCGCGTCGGCGCGCCGGTCGAAGGCGATTCGTTCATCGCTTGCACCTCTTTCAGCTTCGCCTGTTGCGTGCGCGCCGGCGGGCGCGGAGGCGAACCGCCGGCAATCTATCTCAAGCCGAACGAAAAAGCGGCTCGCGGCGACGCGGGAATGGGATATAGAAGGGGCGGCGCGCGTCGCCGAGTCTGGGCGGAGGCGCGCGCCAAATCCGTCAAGCGGTTGATATAGGCACGAAACTAAGGAGTCGATGCGCCCCCGGCCGGCCGGCGCCTGCGGCGGCGGGAGCGCGGACGATGGAGCGCTATGGCGAACTGCCGCAGACGGGATTTCCTTGAGCTGGCCATCGGCGGCGCGCTGGCGGCCGCGGGCGGGGCGTTGGCGAGCGCAAGCGCGAGCGCCGAGCCGTTGGGGCCGCCGACCCCGTTTGCGGCCGGCGACGTGCTCGACATGGCGCGCAGCCTCGCCAAGGGGCCCTACAAGCCGCCCAAAGCGACGCTCCCCGACGCCTTCGCGAATCTCAATTTCGAGCAGTATTCGGCGATCCGCCGCGTCCCCGGCACGGCGATATGGGGCGACGAGAAGGTCGGCTTCGCCCTCGAGCCGCTGCATCGCGGCTTCGTCTTCGCGTCCCCCGTCCAAGTTTTCGTGGTCGACAACGGCCAGGCGCAGCGGGTGGCCTACGACCCCGCCGCTTACGACTTCGGCAAGCTGCAGACGCCGCCCGCCGCCGATCTGCGCGACCTCGACTTCTCCGGCGTGCGCGTGCTGAAGGCGGCCGGCGGGCGCGACTGGCAGGATCTGGCGATCTTCCAAGGCGCGACGCTTTTTCGCAGCTTGGCGCGCGGTCAGGGCTACGGCGTCACCGCGCGCGGCCTGTCGATTCGCACCGGCGACCCACAGGGCGAGGAATTTCCCATGTTTCGCGCCCTGTGGGTCGAGAAGCCGAGCCCCGCCGCGGGCGCGCTCAGCGTCCACGCCCTGCTCGATTCGCCGAGCCTCGCCGGCGCTTTCCACTTCACGCTGCGGCCCGGCGACGCCACCATCATCGACACCGAGCTGACGCTGGCGGCGCGCGTCGCCGTCGAGCACCTTGGCCTCGGCGCGATGACCGGAACCTATCTGTTCGGCGCGCTCGACCATCGCCGCCCCGACGACGTCCGCCCCAACGTCTACGACGTCGGCGGCTTGCAGATCCTGACCGGCGCCGGCGAATGGCTGTGGCGGCCGCTGGCCAACCGCGACACGCTGCAGATTTCCGCCTTCGTCGACAAGGACCCGCGCGGCTTCGGCTTCCTCCAGCGCGCTCGCGTCTTCGACGTGTTCGACGACGACGACGCGCATTGGGAGCTGCGGCCGTCGCTGTGGATCGAGCCGATCGGCGACTGGGGCGAAGGCGAGGTGCTGCTGCTCGAGATCCCCTCGGACTCCGAGAACAACGACAACGTCATCGCGCAGTGGCGGCCGAAGGCGGGCCTCGCCGAAGGCGCGACCGCCTCGTTCGCCTATCGCCAGTTCTGGTGCTGGGCGCCGCCGGCGCGTCCAGAGCTCGCCTCGGTGGCGAGCTCGCGCGCCGGCAAGGTCGGCAAGCGCCGCCGCTTCCTGGTCGAGTTCGTCTCCGACCAGTTCGCCGATCCGCGCAAGGCGGCGCAGGTGACCGCGGCGATTGCGGCGACCCCCGGACAGATTGTCGCTTCGCGGCTCTATCCTTACGCCGACCGGCGTTCGATTCGGGTGGCGTTCGATCTCGATCCCGGCTCGGAATCCTATTCGGAATTACGTGTGGTTCTCAAGATGGGCGACACCCCCGCCAGCGAGACGTGGCTCTATCGATGGACAGCCTGACCTCGTCGATCGCCGCAGCGCCGGCGACGCCGCGGGAGGCGCCGCTGGCGATGCCCGCCCAGTCGCTCAGGCGGTTCTCCCGCGCCGAGCGGCGCGCCTGGGCGGCGCCCGACCATCTGCCGACGCCGTGGCTGGCGCGGCTCCTGATTTTCGGCGGCGCGCTGGCGCTGACCGCCTACGGCGCGCGCGAGATGTACGGCGTCGTCGAAGTCGGCGTGGTGACGCCGCTCGAATGGGCGCTGGTGGTGCTGTTCGTCCTCACCTTCTCCTGGATCTCGCTTTCCTTCACCTCCTCCGTCTACGGCTTCGTCTGGCTGACGTTGCTCGCCCCCCCCCTCGGGCCGCGGCCGACCAAGCTGCAGACGAAGACCGCGATCGTCATGCCGATCTACAACGAGGCGTCGTCGCGGGTGTTCTCGGCGATGCAGGCGATGTGCGAGGACGTCGCCGCCACCGGGCTCGGCGACGCCTTCGACTTTTTCTTCCTCTCCGACACCCAAGACCCGGATCTCTGGATCGCCGAGGAGCGCGCGCTGCTGGCGATGCGCCAGCGCCTGCCCGGCCAGCGGATCTATTACCGCCGCCGGCGCAGGAACCTCAGCCGCAAGTCGGGCAACATCGCCGACTTCGTCATGCGCTGGGGCGCCGCCTATCCGCAGATGGTGGTGCTCGACGCCGACAGCCTGATGACCGGCGACACGATCGTGCGCCTCGCCGCCGCGATGGAGTCCGATCCCGACGCCGGCGTCATTCAAAGCCTGCCGCTGATCGTCAACCGCAACACCCTGTTCGCACGGCTGCAGCAATTCTCGGCGCGCCTCGCCGGGCCGGTGCTCGCCGCCGGCCTTGCGGCGTGGATGGGGCGCGACGGCAATTACTGGGGCCACAACGCGATCATCCGCACGCGCGCCTTCGCCGACCACTGCGGCCTGCCGGAGCTCGCCGGGCGGCCGCCGTTCGGCGGCTTCATCCTCAGCCACGACTTCGTCGAGGCGGCGCTGATCCGCCGCGCCGGCTGGGCGGTCTACATGCTGCCGACGCTCGGCGGCTCCTATGAGGAAAGTCCGCCCTCGCTGATCGATCTCGCCGCGCGCGACCGCCGCTGGTGCCAGGGCAACCTGCAGCACGCGCGGGTGATGATGAGCCGCGGCTTCTGCCTCGCCTCGCGCCAGCACTTCCTCTCCGGCATCATGGGCTATCTCGCCTCGCCGTTCTGGATGGCGCAATTGCTGGTCGGCATCGTGCTGGTGCTGCAGTCGAAGTACATCCGGCCGGAATACTTCACCGCCGACTTCTCGCTGTTCCCCGCCTGGCCGCGCTTCGATTACGAACGCGCGTTGAGCCTGTTCGCGCTGACCATCGCGGTGCTGCTGGCGCCGAAGATTCTCGGCCTGTTCGCGGCGCTGGCCGATGGGCCGACGCGGCGCGCCAGCGGCGGCGCGATCCTGCTGACGCTGTCGACCGCGCTCGAGATCCTCGTCTCCTCGATGCTGGCGTCGATCATGATGGTGATCCAGTCGGGCTCGGTGCTGCAGATCCTCTCCGGCCGCGACAGCGGCTGGCGGCCGCAGCGGCGCGGCGACGGCTCGATCCCTTTCTCCAGCATCGCGCGGCGTCATCGCTCGCACACCGCGCTCGGCGTCATCACCTTGTTCGCCGCCGGGCTGATCTCGCCTTCGCTGGTGATCTGGATGTCGCCGACCATCGCCGGCCTCGTCCTGTCGATCCCGCTCTCCTGGGCGAGCGGCCAGATGTGGATCGGCGTCGGCCTGCGTCGGCTCGGCCTGCTGGTCACGCCGGAGGAGGTCACCACGCCGTCGATCATCGCGCGCGCCAACGCGCTCGCCGCGGAGCTGGCCCTGACCGGCCACGACGACGACGACGGGCTGCGGGCGATCGCCGCCGAGGCGGAGTTCCGCCGCGTTCACGAGGCCTTCCTGCCCGACGCGGTCCGCCATCGCCGCGGCGAGATCGACGTCGACGAGGCGGTGGCGGTCGCCAAGCTCAACGACGCGCGCTCGGTCGAGGAGGCGTGCGCCTGGCTGAAGCCGAAAGAACGGCTCGCCGTGCTTGGCGATCGCGCGCTGATCGCGCTCCTGGCGCGGCTGCCGCCGCACGCCGAGCCCCTGGTCGAAGCGGCGGCGGCCCGCGCCGGCGCGACCGCCCCTTAGACCGCGGCCTCGCGCCGCCGACGACGATCGAACAGCGGGAACGCCAGCAGGCCGGCGACGAAGCCGCCGGTGTGGGCGATCCACGCCACCGGCGCGTCGGAGGCGCCGAGCGCCTGCGCGCCGGCGCCGAAGACAAAATTGGTCGCCATCCAGATGGCGATGAACAGCACCGCGCGGCGTTGGCGAATCAGCTCGCGCAGCGGCGGCGCGTCGTCGTCGCCCTCCCCGGGCGCCGCTTGATCCGGCTTCGGACCGCCGAGCGGCTCGCCGGGCTGGAAGACGAAGCGCGCCGCCGCCGCCATCAGGCCCGAGTCGGCCGCCGAGGCGCCGATCATCGGCGCAAAGTCCATCGGCCTCGCCGCCCATTGCGCGAGCGCCCCCGCCGCGGCGGTGAAGGCGAAAAAGGCGAAGAAGCGCGCCGCCCCGAAGCGACGCGCGATCGGCGGACCGAAGGCGACGAGCCAGATCGCATTCAGGATCACGTGCGGCCAGGAGGCGTGCAGCAGCGCATAGGTGACGAGCGACCACGCCAGCGCGCCGCCGGAAACCGGCAGAAGGTCGCGCGCGATCTGCGCCTGAGCCAGCGCCCCGGGGTCGGCGTTGACGCGCGCGAGCAGCGCGTCGAGGCGATCGGGCCAGATCGCCACCGTCAGGCGGCCAGCGGAAAAGCCGAGCTCGCGCACGAGAAAGTCCTGTCCCGCCCCGCTGAGATTGATCAACACGGCGTAGAAGACGATCAGCGCCGCGACCAGCGCGACGACCGAGGTCGGCATGAAGAAGATCGGCTCGCGCCGCCGCGCGGCGTCAGGCAGGAAGGGATCGCTCATCGACCGCGAACTCGCGCGTTGGGAGCGCCCTGGTTAGCATCCTCGCGTCGATCTGGCGACCCGCCGATGCGGAAAGGCGAGACGGACGGCGTCGGGAAAAGAAAGGGAGAGCCTGGAGCAAGGCCCTCCCTTCAACGCTCAACCCGCTCCGCGCCGTCGCGCGCCATCGCGTTCGCTGCGGCCGACGGATCGATTTGGTCGGAGTCGCTTCGTCAACGCCCTCACCATGCGCTGCGCCTGGCGGGGGCGCAACGTGAGCCTTCGTTCATCATTAACCTCGCACGGGGGCGTCCGAGCGCGCGGCCGGCCGGCGTTGGCGCACGCATTGCAGCGACTCGCTCCGCAGGCGCGAAACCGCCGGCGTTGCGCCATTTTGGCGCAACCGCGGCGCGCCCAAGGGAGCTCGAGGTGAAACTCGCAGCCAGCCGAGCGCTCTACGCCTATTGGAGCCAGATGCGCGGCGCGCGCAGCGCGCCGGAGCGCGACGACATCGATCCGGGGGCGATCCGCGGCCTGCTCGCCGACACCTTCATCCTCGAATTCGCGCCGCATAGCGGCTTTCCCTTCCGCATCGTCGGCGCGCGCACCGGCGCCTTGTTCCAGCGCGAGCTGCGCGGCGAGCCGTTCCTCGCGCTGTGGCGCGCGAGGGACCGCGACGAGATTCGCGCCGTCCTCGCCGCTGTCGCCGACGAGGCGCAGCCGTTTCTCATCGGCGCGAGCGCGGCGCCGGAAGGCGTTCGGCCGATCGACGTCGAAGTTCTTCTGCTGCCGTTGCGCCATCACGGCGCCACGCATGCGCGCGTTCTCGGCTGCTGCGCGCCGGGCGCCGCGCCGCTGTGGCTCGGGCTGCTCGAGGTCGACGGGCTGGCGCTGTTGACGCTACGCGCGTTGGGGCGGCGCGACGACGACAGCATGGCGACGCTCGACGCATCCGCTGCGGCGAAGGATTTCGGGCGCGCGCCGCAGCCGATTCGCCGCGGGGCGTTCTTTGTCCATTCGCCAGGCCGCTAAAGGCGCGCGAAAACGGCGACAATCGCAGCAAGGTAATCGTCTCTTAACCGCGACCGCATTAGCATGATGCGGTCGCATCGTCTGGCTATTGACGAACTGTTGAGTGTGGAACTTCCTCGATGGGCAAGTTCAGGGAATCGTGGAGCGCGCCGGCGTGAGAGCGATAGCGGCGTTCCCCGCCGATCCGGCGCAGCATGAGCGCCGGCGCCACCAGCGGGTCAAGGTGCGCCTGACCGGACAGTTCATGCGCCAGGACCGGCAGGAGTTTCCCTGCACGACGATCGACATCTCGCCCGGAGGGATCGCGTTCGAAGCGGAGGCGAGCGGCGAGATCGGCGAGCGCATCATCGCCTACTTGAACCAGATCGGCCGCGTCGAAGGCACGGTCGTGCGCCATTTCTACGGCGGCTTCGCCATCCAGATGAAGCTGCCGCCGATGAAGCGCGAGAAGCTCGCCGACCAGCTCACCTGGCTCGCCAACCGCCAGGTGCTCGGCATGCCCGAGGACCGGCGCCACGAACGCATCGCGCCGCGCCACCGCACGACCGTGGTGACGCTGCCCGGCGGCCATCAGCATTCCGCCTATGTCATCGACGTCTCGCGCTCCGGCGCCGCGCTCACCGTCGACGCGACGCCGCCGATCGGCGCGCAGGTGATGGTCGGCTCGCGGCCGGCGCAGGTGGTGCGCCAGTTCAGCGGCGGCTTCGCGGTCGAATTCAACCGGCTCATCCCCGAAGAGATGTTCGACGTCGACATCCGGCTCTGATCAACCGATCTCGACCAGCCCGGCGGCGAAGCGCCGCCAATTGGCGACGTAGTGGGCGGCCCAGTCGCGCTGCGCGGCGACCGTGGCGGGATCGAGCGCGCGCGCGACGCGCGCCGGCGCGCCGATGATCAACGAATGGTCGGGAAAGCTCTTGCCCTCGGTGACCAGCGCGCCGGCGCCGACCAGCGAGCCGCGGCCGATGGTCGCCCCGTTGAGGATGACCGCGCCCATGCCGATCAGCGAACCCTCGCCGACCGTGCAGCCGTGCAGGATCGCGCCGTGGCCGATCGTCGTATCGTCGCCGACGACCAGCGGGAACCCGATGTCGGTGTGCAGCGTCGCGCCTTCCTGGACGTTGACGCGCGCGCCGAGCGTGATCGGCTCGTTGTCGCCGCGCAACGTCGCGCCGAACCACACGCCGCAGTCCTCGCCGAGGACGACGTCGCCGATCACGGCGGCGTTGGGGGCGACCCAAAAGCGGCCCGCAGGGGGCAAGCGAGGCTTGCGGTCGTCAAGCGCGTAGATCGGCATCGCGTCGGGCTCCTTCTCGAAGACGGGGCGGTATAGCGCAGCCGCCGCCGTCGGCCCACTCCCACCGCGCCGAGATCGGAAACCGCGCGTCCCGCTCCTGCGATTTTCGCGCGCGGTCCGGCGCGCTACAACCAACCTGGGCCGCGGCGGCGATTCGTCGCTTTGGCGGCGCAACCGACATCGGAGGCGCGAAGGTGCGAATTGGCCCGCACGCGGCGATCCTGGCCTTCGCCGCCTTGGCGCTCGCCGGCGTCATGGCGGCGGCCGCGGCGGGGCTGTTCAACCAACGCGCGCCGCCGCGCTTCGTCACGATCGCGCTCGGCGGCGAGCGGCTGACCATCGCCTCCGCTTACCTGAAGCCTGAGGCGCGGCGCGACGGCGTCGCGGAGACGCTGGAGCTCGCCGCCTTCTTTCCCGATTTCGATCCCGCCGGCGAATTCGGCGACGTGACCGCGCGCGCCGACCTCGCCGAGCGCTTCGCGCGCGTGGTGTTCGTCGCCCTCAAGCCCGCCGACGGCGGCCTCGATCCGGCGGCGCGCACCGCCAAGCTCTACCAACGTTTCCTCGACGAGACCGCGTGGACCCATCCCGGCGGGCTGACGGCGCGCGCCTTCGTCGACGGCAGCCCGTTCGAAGGCGACGAGCTCTACTACGTCGCGCCGGACGGGCGCGAGTTCGCCGCCCGCTGTCGCCGCTCCGATCCAGCGCGAAAGACGCCCAACACCTGCCTCTACGATTTCCGCCTCGGCGACATCGAGGTCGAAGCGCGCTTCTCCGCCGCGCTGCTCAGCGAGTGGGTCAAGCTGAAGGAGGGCGCGCGCGGTCTGATCGAGGCGACGAAACGCTAACGGGCGAATCGATCACTATAGTTTCCAGACAGAGCTCAGAGGCTCGGCGGCGTGGCCGCCGCCACGACGACGCAGGTCTCCGTCCCGGGGTTGCGGAAGCGATGCGGGATGCGGCTTTCGAAGAAATAGGCCTCCCCCGCCCGGAGGATCTTCACCGCGTCGCCGAGCGTCACCTCAAGCTCGCCGCGGATCACCATGCCGGCTTCCTCGCCGGCGTGGCTGAGCATCGCCTCGCCGGTGCCGGCGCCGGGCTCATAGGCGTCCTCCATCACTTGCAGGGCGTGGCGACTGAGGTTGCGGCCGACCTGGCGAATTGTGTGTCCGCCGAAGGTTAGCGTCGTTAGTTCATCTCGTGTATAAAAAGGGCCCTCCGGCTCGCCGACGTCGCTTCCGAGCAGCGCGACGATCGGCAGGCCGAAGGCGGCGGCGATCTTCTGCAACGACGCCACTGTCGGGCTCATCGCGCCGCGCTCGATCTTGGCGACCGCCGTGTGACTGAGGCCGCAGCGCCGGGCGAGGTCGCGCTGGGTGAGGCCGCGCGCCGTCCGTGCGGCGCGCACCCGGTCCGGAATATCGACGTCCATCGTCCCGCCCTCCGCTCGCTGCAGCGATTATAGCCGCCGCCCCTTGCTTGACTCTGGAAATTATATTTTCCAATCTCGCCTAACAAGCCATTCCCGCCTGGAGGGCGCGCGCCGAAATGAAAGCCGACCAATCGCCTTGGCCCTACGCCTCGGGCGCACTCGCCGTCCTGGTGTGGGGCGCGACGCCGGCGGCGACGGCGCTGGTCGCCCGCGACATGCCCTCGGCGCTGGTCGGCCCGGCGCGCATGCTGGCGTCGGCGATCCTGCTCGCGCCTTTCGCCTTGGCGCTCAGGCCGCGGCTGCCGAGCGACAAGGGCGGCTGGATTGCGCTCGGCGTCAGCGCTTGGATCGGCTTCGCCGCCTCGTTCGTCCTGCAGGGCCTGGGCATCGCCCGCACCACCACCGGCCACGCCGCGCTGGTGCTCGCCTGCACCCCGGTCCTCACCGCGCTGGCCGAATTTCTGCTATCGCGCGCCTGGCCGCGCGCGCTGTGGTGGCTCGGCAGCGCGACCGCGCTCATCGGCGAGGCGACGCTTATTCTCGGCCGCGGCGCGGCGAGCCGCGGCGCTGAGCCGACGGCGCTCGGCGACCTGATCGTCTTGGCCGGCGCGATCACCGTCAGCGTCGGCTATGTGGCGGGCGCAAGACTATCGAGCCGCATCGGCCTGTTCGCCGCGACCTCGTGGTCGATCCTGTTCGGCGCCGCGCTGTTGCTGCCGGCCGCCCCCGCCCTGTTCGCCGCGTCAGCCGCGCTGACGACGACCGGCGCGGGCGCGCTCGGCGTTCTCGCCCTGTTCTGCACGCTGGTCGGCTACGCGGCGTGGTTCTGGGCGTTGAGCCGCGGCGACGTCGCCACGATGGCGCTCCTGCAATACGCGCAGCCGATCGTCAGCCTGGCGATCGCGGCGACGCTGCTCTCGGAAGAAGTCTCCCCCAGCCTGGTCGGCGCGCTGGCGCTGATCCTCGCCGGCGTCGCCCTCTGCCGCAAGGCGCGGTGAGCGTGGGGCGCAGGATTCACAAGTCCTCGAGATCGATGTCGAGGATCGCCATTTGCAGGGTGAAGGACTCGCCGGCGGCGCTGTCGGCGGAGACGACGCCGAGGAAATCGTCGCCGTTGTTGAGCTCCGCCGAGTCGGTCTTGCGCGCGCGGGCGACGATCTTGAGATCGTCGTTCTCGAACAGCAGCCTCAGGTAGTCTTGCAGCGCGGTCCGCCCGACCGGGATCGCCATGGCGAAGGAGAACGAGCGGTCGCCGTCCTCGTCGTCGACCACGATCGCGCCGAGCTTGCGCTCGCCGAGCGACACGTCGGCGGCGTCGCGCTGTCGCGAGCTCGGCGTCACCGCGAGCTGCGGCGCGCCGAAGCACCGGCGCAAATGCGCGCGCAATTTAATGATTTCTTCCTTTTTCATTCACCCTCTCCCGAGAGCCGGCCGCCATGGCGCGCTTCGCGGGCCGCGAGGCGCGCGTCGACGGCCCTCTCGGGTCCCCTCTTCAAACGTCGAGTCCCTTGTCGGCGAGAATCTGGTTCATGTCACGCGCCGGCTCGGCGCAGCCCGCCGTCCCGACGACGCGGGCGGGCACGCCGGCGACCGTGGTGTTGTGCGGCACCGGCGCCAGCACCACCGAGCCCGCGGCGACGCGGGCGCAATGGCCGACCTCGATATTGCCCAGGATCTTGGCGCCGGCGCCGATCAGCACGCCCCAGCGGATCTTGGGATGGCGGTCGCCGATCTCCTTGCCGGTGCCGCCGAGCGTCACGTCCTGCAGGATCGACACGTCGTCCTCGACCACCGCGGTCTCGCCGATCACCAAGCCGGTGGCGTGATCGAGGAACACGCCCTTGCCGACGCGCGCCGCCGGGTTGATGTCGGTCGCGAACACCGCCGAGGAGCGGCTTTGCAGATAGAGCGCGAAATCCCGCCGCCCGGCGCGCAACAGCGCGTGGGCCAGCCGGTGCGTCTGCAAAGCGTGGAAGCCCTTGAAATAGAGCAGCGGCTCCAGCACCCTCTGGCAGGCGGGGTCGCGGTCCACGACCGCGAGGATGTCGGCGCGGAACGCCTCGGCGATCGACGGGTCGCGCCCAACGACGTCCTCATAGGTCTGGCGGATCAGCGCGGCCGGAACGTCGGGATGGTCGAGCCGTTCGGCGACGCGATGGACGACCGCGCTCTCCAGCGTCTCGTGATTGAGGATCGCCGTCATCAGGAACGCGGCGAGCGCCGGATCGACGGCCGCGCTCTGCTCCGCCTCCGCGCAGATGCGCGCGAACAGCGGATCTTTTTGTCCGAGCCCGACCACCCGGGCCGTGGAACCTTGCGCCATCGCGGCCTCCCCGCGTTGAAACGTCTCGTATTGTAGCACGTCCGCCGCGCCGACGGCGGCGAACGGGGCGCCTAAGCCGGGCGCGCTCCTCAGCCGCGCCCGCCGCCCGTCCGGGCGGCGCTCGGCCACATGCGCGCGAAAATGTCGTCGCGTTTGACCCAGTAGTGCCAAGCCGCCGCCGCGAGATGCAGCGCGACCAGCGCGCCGACCGCCCAGGCGAGGACGAGGTGCGCCTCCGCGGCGCGGCTCGCCAGCGCCTTGTCCGGCGCGACGACCGCCGGCCAGGCGAACAGGCCGAACCAGCTCACCTCGTGGCCCCCCGCCGTCGACGTCACGTAGCCGGTGACCGGCAGCGCCGCCATCAGCGCGTAGAGGGCCGCCTGCTCGCCGCGCGCGGCGGCCTGCATCAGCGCCCCCAGCGTATCGCCGTAGGGCGGCGCGCCGACGGCGAGGCGACAACCGACCCGCAGAACGACGAGCACCAGCGCCGTCATGCCGAGCGACTTGTGGACGAACAACAGCGCCGGGCGCGCGCCGACGCCCGCCGGCAGCAGCGCCGCCGCCGCGCCGAGCGCGATCACGAGAAGCACCAGCGCCGCCATCAGCCAGTGGAGCGTGCGCAGCGTCAAATCATAAGATCGAGGCGTCGCCTCGGCGGCCATCGGCGTGCTCCGTCACTCGGCGATTCCCTCGCGGATCGGATCGCCCCGAGCGCATCTCATGCGACGGTGACGATAATGCGGCGCCCTGCGCGGCGCAACGCCGCCCCGGCGCCCCTCGCCGTCGACGACTGGCGCCGAGACGCAGGCCGTTCCCCCGCCCGCCCCACGCTCACGGCGACTTGACGAACAGCCCGACGGTCAGCGCCGCGCCGATGACGATCACCGCCACGCGTAGCGCCTTCTCGTTGATCCGCTGCAGCGCCAGCGCTCCCGCCCAGCCGCCCAGCGAGGCGCCGACGGCGGTGATCGCGACCTGCAGCCAATGCGCGTCGGGCGAAAAGACGAACAGCGCCACCGCGGAGGCGTTGATCACGCCGGCGAGGATGTTCTTGGTCGCCCCCGCGGCGCGCACCGCGAGGCCCGACATGGTCAACGCCGCCAGCATCAAGAGCCCGATGCCGCCGCCGAAATAGCCGCCGTAGATAGCGATGAAGAACTGCGCGACGGCGCCGCCCCACGGCGGCAGGCGCGCTTCCCCCGATTCGAGCGGTTTCTGAAAGAAGCTACCCCAGGCGAACAGCAGGGTGGCGAACAGCACCAACCAGGGAACGAGCCGGGCGAAGAAGGTCGGCGGCGTCGCCAGCAAGATCGCGCCGCCGACGCCGCCGCCGATCAGGCTGATGACGAACAGCGCGCGCATCGACAGGCCCGCCGTCCCTTCGGCGCCGGCGCGCCCCGTGAAGCCGGTGACGATCTGGGCGGGAAAGAGCGCGATGGTCGAGGTGATGTTGGCGGCGCGCGCGTCCATGCCGGTGAGCATCAGCGACGGCAGGGTGATGAACGAGCCGCCGCCGGCGAGCGCGTTCTGCGCGCCCGCCCACACGGAGGCCAGAAACAGCACGATCAGCGACGCCATGGGCGCTCCTTTGGACTGGGACGCGTCCAAGGCGTCGCTCCGCCGTCGCCTAGACGCCCGAACCGCAGGCCGGCGTCAAGCCCCGGCGCAGAGCCGCGCGCCCCACCCCTCAGCCCCACAGCTCGCGGTTGGTCGGCCCGCGCGTCGCGACGACCTCGGCCTGGTCGCCGCGGATGATCGCCATCTCGGCGACGCCGGTCAGGCCGGAGCCGGCGTCGAGGTTGAGGCGGAAGTTGGCGATCTGCTCGACGTGCGAGGCGTGGTCCTTCGCGTCCTTCGGCGTGTGGCCGTGGACGACGAAATAGCCGCTCCAGCCCTCCGGCCCCGGCGCGCCGTCGATGAAAGGCCAGCGCACCCACGCCCAGTGGCGGTCCTCGTCGAGGCTGGCGAGCGGCGCGTTCCATGGCGCGGCGAGAAACGTCTCGAGATCCAAGCTCGGATTGACGCCGGCGTGAACGAACAGGATCCGGCCCGAACGCCAGTGCGAGCGCAAGGAGGCGAGCCAGGGCCAAACGCGCTCTGGCAGCCCCTCGCGCAGCGCGGCGAGAAAGGCGCCGACCGTCGCCGGCGGCTCGACGAAGGACGCCAGCGACTCGGCGACGCGGCCGCCGCCGTTGAGCAGCCACAATTCGAACGCCTCGACCGCGTCGGCCGCGGGCGTCGCCGGATCGAGCGCGAGCCGCATCATCGCCTCGTGGTTGCCCATCAGGTTGACGCTTTCGTCGGCGCCGACGCGCTCTCCGGCGTCGATGGCCAGCGCGATCGCGCCGAGGCTGTCGTGGCCGCGGTCGGTCAGGTCGCCGAGGAAGACCATCGCCCGGCGCGGCGCGCGGCGCGGTTCTCGCGCCGCCTCGTCGAGCAGCGCGTCGAGCAGGTCGCTCCTCCCGTGGATGTCGCCGACGACAAAGATCTCGATGTCGGGCTCGGCGGAGCGCGGCAGCGCGAAGGCGCGGCGTTCGACGGCGACGGACATGGACCGCTCCCTTGGCGCGCCGCTTCGACGCCCGGGGCGGCGAGGGCGCGGCGAGGCCACTATCGCGCGGCGGGCGTCGGCTTTCCAGAGGCCGCCCGCGTTGGTGGCGACGGGGCGAAGCGCGTCAGGCGATCACGGCCGGCCGGTCCGCGTCGATCACAGGCGCACCACCAGCACCGAGCATTGCGCGTGGCGCACGATGGTGCGCGCGTTGGAGCCGAGCAGGTAGTCGGCCATCACCGGCCGGTGCGAGCCGACGACGATGAGGTCGGCGCGCCAGCCCGCCGCGTCGCGCAAGAGCTCGTGATAGACGCCGCCGGAGAGCACGACGGCGGAGACGCGCGACTTGGGCAACGGCAGCTTGGCGACGATCTCGTCGAGCGTGGCCTGGGCGCGTTTCTCCTGCTCCTCGTCGAAATCGGCGGGCACGTATTCCATGAAGGTCGCCGGCAGCAACGGCTGCACGTTGACGAGGCGCAGATCGCCGCCGCTCTGGACCGCCAGCTCGACCCCCTGCTCCAGCCCTTTCGGGCTCGGCGCGGGGTCGGCGAGATCAACGGCGACGAGGATCCGACGGAACATGGTTTCCCCCTGCTTTGTGGCCGCCGGCGCGCGGCGGCTTCTGCTTATTTCATAGGCCGTCGACGAAGGATTCGACAATGCGGAGGCTCAAATTCGGGCGCTTTGGCGGGCCGTTTCGTGGTCATTGTTCCGTTGCGCCGACACCGCTATAAGGGCGCCGGGTTGAACGGGAACCACAAAACATGGGCATGGTCGGCGTGATCGAGGACGGCTACAGGCCATCGGAAAGCGAGCCGTTCATGAACGATCGCCAGAAGGAGTACTTCCGGCGCAAACTGATAAGCTGGCGCGAGTCGATTCTTGCCGAGAGCAAGGAGACTCTCGCCGCGTTGCAGAATGAGAGCGAGAACCATCCTGACATCGCCGATCGCGCCTCCTCGGAGACCGATCGCGCGATCGAGCTGCGCGCGCGCGATCGCCAACGCAAGCTGATCGCCAAGATCGAGGCAGCGCTGGCGCGCATCGACGACGGCACCTATGGCTTCTGCATCGAAACAGGCGAGCCGATCACGCTGCGCCGGCTCGACGCGCGGCCGATCGCGACGCTGTCGGTCGAGGCGCAGGAGCGACACGAGCGGCGCGAGAAGATCTATCGCGACGAGTAGCGGCGCAACGGCTGCGCGGCGATGTGGACGCCGCGCGGCGCCTAAGCTCGATCGCGCCGCGGCCTTCTCGCGCCTCGCGGGAGCAGGCGGACGCGCGCAGCCCGGCCGGCCGAAGGGCTCGCTCGAATCCCGACGACGCGCAGAACGCTCTTGAGCGCCCCGCGGTCGCGTAACTTTGACGTCGCGCCCTCGTCTGGCCTCGCTTGCAAGCAGAGGCGGCCCTCGACGGCGCGGCAGGTCGGCCGGCGGCGAAGCGCAATCCCTCTCTCCGCCAAGGCCGAGACCCCGGCGCGGCGACGGCATTGCAAGACGCCCTAGCTGTCGCGTCCGAGCAGCCGCGCCATCTCCGCTTCGAGCGATTCGAGATCGGCGAAGGGGTCGGCGGCGACCGGCGGAGCGCCGGGCTCGGGCCGCGGCGGCGGAACGGCGGGCGCGCCCGGCGGCGGGATGGCGGGAGCGCCCGGAGGCGGGATGGCGGGCGCGCCCGGCGGCGACGCGGCGGCGGGCGGCGGCTCGGGCGCGACGGCCGGAGCGTGGGGCGTCGCGCGCGAGCGCGCAGCCACGCCGATCGGCGGCGGCAACGGCGGCCGGGCGACTCCCGCGGGGCGCGGCGGCGCAGCGGCGGGCCTGAAGGGCGCCGTCGCCTCGGGCTTCGGCGCGACGGGCTCGGGCCGGGGCGGCGGCGGCTCAGCGTGCAACGGCGGCGGTTCGAGCTTCGCCGCCGCGCCCTCGACCTTCGCCGCCGCGGGGGGCGCGGCGGGGCGCGGCGGTGGGCGCAACGGCGGCGCGGCGCGCTCGGCCGGCTTGGCGAGCGGCGGCTCGACGCGCGCGGCGGCGCGGAGCGGCGGCGGCGGCGGCGCGGGCTCCAGGGGCGCCAGAGGCGGAGGCGGAGGCGGCTCGACCGGCGCCGGCGCGCCACCGAGCGGGCGGGCGGGGGCGATCGGCAGCGCCTTGACCGCCGCGGCGTCGCGCTCGCGCTCGCGCTCGCGCGTCAGCGGCGGCGCGGCGGCGCGCACGATCTGCGACTCCACCACGACGTCGTTCGGCCCGCCGATCATGATCAGGTGCTCGACGTTGTCGCGGCGCACCAGAACGAGCTGGCGCTGACCGTCCAGCGAAAAGGCGTCGACCAGGCCGAGCCTCGGCTGGCGCGTCCGGCTGCTGCCAGGAACTCTCAGGCGGTGGCCGAACGCAAGACGATAGACGACGACGACGAACAACGCGGCCGCAACGACGAGGACGGCGATCACGGCGATCTGCAGCCCTCGATTGTCCGGAGACAACAAGTTACTCATCGATTGCATGCGCTATCCAGACCTTGAAGATCGCGCGCCTGCCCGGCCCCCAATCCCAGTCGCCAACGGCGGTGAAAAAGGTCACTATCAGACCGGGCGGCCCAATGCGACTCACTTGGGATCGAGTGTTGGTACCAAATCGCGTGAACCATGAAAACATCGGAATATCGACAGCAGGGCGCCGCAAAGGCAAGAGAACGCTCGGCGGCGGCTCTCGGCGGCGAGCCAAATCGCCTCGTCGCCGGCGGGACGCCGCCTTTAGCGCCGAGAGAAAGCCGAACGAAGCGCCTTAGGCCGCCGTAAGGAAGGATGATCCCGCCATGACCCGCGCGTCGCCGCCCGCCGCCGTCGACCGCGCCGAACGCGCCGCCAACCCGGCCCTGCTGCTGCTCGCGGTCTGCCTCACCGCGGCGGTGGCGGCCTTTCTACTGCTGCCGGGGGAGATCGGCGTCAAGGCCGTCTCCTGGGCCATCGTCGCGCTGGCGGTGTTCGGCGTCTTCGCCATCCTGCTCTACGCCTTCGGCCAGCTTCAGTTCGCCGGCCGCGCCGCCCGCCACGACACCGCCAAGGCGATCGCCGACGGCAACAGCGACGGGCTGATCGTCACTGTCGCCCATTCGCGCATCATTTACGCCAACGAGGCCTACCGCCTGCTGTCGGGGGCCAAGGGCGCCGCCGACCTCAAGCTGGTGGAGCGGCTGTTCACCGGCGCGCCGGAAGTCTCCGAGGCGGTCTACCGCCTCGCCCAGGCCGCGCGCGCGGGCAAGCGCGCCAGCGAGGAAGTGCGCATGGCGCCGCCGCTCGCCGGCGACGGCCAGGCGGCGTGGTACCGCATCCGCGTGCGCCCGCTCGACGGCGTCGCCAAGGACGGCGCGACGTTGTGGACGATTTCCGACATCACCCGCGAGCGCGAGCGTCACGAGAGCTTCTTCCAGGATCTGCAGCACGCCATCGACTATCTCGACCACGCGCCGGCGGGTTTCTTCTCCGCCGAGCCGGACGGCTCGATCGCCTATCTCAACGCCACGCTGGCCAATTGGCTCGACTACGACATCGCCCAATTCGCGGCGGGGCGGCTGAAGCTATCCGACATCGTCGCCGGCGACGGCGCCGCTCTCCTCAGCGTCGTCTCCGGCCGTCCCGGCGAAGTGACGACGGAGCGCTTCGACGTCGACCTCAAGCGCCGGCAGGGCCAGTTCCTGCCCGTACGGCTGCTGCATCGCGTCGCCTTCTCCAGCGCCGGCCTGCCGGGACCTTCGCGCACGCTGGCGCTCAACCGCGCGCCAAGCGAGGACAAGGGCGAGGATCTCGGCGAAGATCTGCGCGCGGCGGAAGTCCAGCTAGCGCGCTTCTTCAACTCTACGCCGATGGCGATCGCCTTGATCGACGCCGAAGGCGTGGTGCTGCGCGCCAACGGCGCCTTCGCGCGGCTGGCGCCCTTGGCGCTGAAGGCGACCGCCGAGGACGGCCGCCCCTCGATCTATCGCGGCCTGATCGAGCGCGATCGCGCCGCGCTCAGCGAAGCCATCGCCGCCGCGAGCCAGGGCAAGGGCGACGTCGCGCCAGTCGACGCGGCGCTGGTGGGCGAGACCCCGCGCTCGGCGCGCTTCTTCGTCTCCGCCGCCGATCCGCGCGGCGAGGAAGGCGCCAGCGCGATCGTCTTCGCCCTCGACACCACCGAGCAGCGCACGCTGCAGGAGAGCTTCGCCCAGAGCCAGAAGATGCAGGCGATCGGCCAGCTCGCCGGCGGCATCGCCCACGACTTCAACAACGTGCTCACCGCCATCATCGGCTATTCCGACCTTCTGCTCGCCAACCATCGGCCGACCGATCCGTCCTTCCAGGACATCATGCAGATCAAGCAGAACGCCAACCGCGCGGCCGGCCTGGTGCGCCAACTGCTCGCCTTCTCGCGCCGGCAGACGTTGCGCCCGCAGATCCTGCAGCTCGGCGAGGTGCTCTCCGAGCTGCAGATGCTGATGCGCCGCCTGGTCGGCGAGACGATCGAGCTCGACGTCGTGCACGGGCGCGATTTGTGGCTGGTGAAGGCGGACCTCAACCAGTTCGAGCAGGTGATCGTCAACCTGGTGGTTAACGCGCGCGACGCGATGAGCGACGGCGGCCGCATCACGCTACGCACGCGCAACGTCGCCGCGGCGGAATGCGCGGCGTTCAACGAGAAGGCGCTGACGGCCGCCGACTACGTGCTGGTCGAGGTCGAAGACACCGGTCACGGCATTCCGCCCGAGGTGCGCGACAAGATCTTCGAGCCTTTCTTCACCACCAAGGAGGTCGGCAAGGGCACCGGCCTCGGCCTGTCGATGGTCTACGGCATCGTCAAGCAGACCGGCGGCTTCGTCTTCTGCGAGAGCGAGCCGGAGCACGGCGCGACCTTCCGCATCCTGCTGCCGCGCTACATTCCCGAGGCGGCGCCGGAACCGGCGAAGAAGCAGGAGGCGGCCAAGCCCGCCGCCGACCTCACCGGCCGCGGCGCCATCCTCCTGGTCGAGGACGAGGAGGCGGTGCGCGCCTTCGCCTCCCGCGCGCTCGCCTCGCGCGGCTACACCGTGCTCGAGGCGGGATCGGGCGTGGAGGCGCTGCGCGTCGCCGAGCAGGCGGGCGGCGCCATCGATCTGATCGTCTCCGACGTGATCATGCCGGAGATGGACGGCCCGAGCATGCTCGTCGAGCTGCGCCGGCGCGGCCTGAACGTCAAGGTGATCTTCGTCTCCGGCTACGCCGACGACGCGTTCGCCCGCAACCTGCCCGAGGGCCAGGAATTTCTCTTCCTGCCCAAGCCCTTCACCCTCAAGCAGCTGATCGAGACGGTAAAGAGCGCGATGGTTTGACGACGCCCGCTTGCGCGGCGCGGCGGCCTGCCTCTAAGGTGGCGCCATGCGACGCCTGCTTCTCCTGCGCCACGCCAAGGCGGTCCCGGCCACGGGCCGCGACGACCATGCTCGCGGCCTGATCGAGCGCGGGCGTCGCGACGCGGCGCGGATCGCCGCGATGGTCGCCGCGGAGGGCCTGATCCCCGACCTCGTGGTCCACTCGGGCGCGGAGCGCGCGCGAGAGACCGCGGCGATCGTCGCCCAAGCGTGGCCGCAGCCGGTCAACGCCCGCGTCGAGCCGGCGCTCTACGACGCCTCGCCCCACGCCGTCCTGGCGGTGACGCGCGAGCTGCCCGACGCCGCCGGCACGGTGATGATCGTCGCCCACAACCCCGGCGTCGCCGACCTCGCCAACGCGCTGGTCGGCGGCGGCAGGCGGAGCGACATCGCCCGCATGGCCAACAAGTTCCCCACCGCAGCATTGGCCGTTTTCGAACTCGACGCGCCGGCGTGGCGCGACGTCGCGCCAGGGTCGGCGCGGCTCCTGCGCTTCGCCACCCCCGACGACGTGCGCCTTGCGGGCGTGTGACCAGGCAAGACGTTCTGAAGCAGCCTCGTCGTCCTTGCGAGCGAAGCTGAGCCATTCAGGGTTCGCAGGGCTCAACCGCTTGCCGGACGGCGTCGACACAGCGCGCCGTCGACCTCTTGGAGAGCCTCTTTTTCCGATCGTGAGAGCCTGTCAACGGCGAACTTCACGTCCGCCTTGAACAGGCGGCGCTAAGCCGAGCCCCGGTCTAAGTTTGCGCGCGACGCTCGCGCCAAGCTTTTCCACCGCGCCGCGGTCTGGCGGGATCGCGCGAGGCTCTCATCGGGCGCTTTCGCGCCGCTGCTTCCTCCCTCACGCGGCGCGGGCGCGCAGGCCCGCCTCGACCGCGGCGAGCGCCGCGGGCGCCTTGGCGCCGTCGGGGCCGCCCGCCTGCGCCATGTCGGGCCGGCCGCCGCCGCCCTTGCCGCCGAGCGCCGCCGAGCCAAGGCGCACGAGCTCGACGGCGTTGAAGCGGCTGGTCAGGTCGGCGGTCACCGCGACCACCAGGCTCGCCTTGCCGTCCTCGCTCGCCGCGACGATCGCCACCACGCCCGAGCCGACGCTCTCTTTGGCCTCGTCGGCGAGCGACTTCAGATCCTTCATCTCGACCCCGGAGACCTGGCGGGCGTAGAACTTCACCCCGGCGACCTCACGCGGGCCCTCGCCGGCGGCCCCGCCGCCGCCCATCGCCAGCTTGCGTCGCGCCTCGGCGAGCTCGCGCTCGAGCTTCTTCTTCTCTTCGAGCAACGCCTCGAGCCGTCCGGCGGCCTCCGCCGGCGGCGCGCGCAGCAGCGCCGCGAGATCGGCGAAGGCGTGCGAATCTTCGCGCAGGCGCTGGCGCGCCGCCTCGCGCGTCTTCGCCTCGATGCGCCGCACGCCGGCGGCGACCGCGCTCTCGCCGACGATGGCGATGACGCCGATGTCGCCGGTGCGCGCGACATGGGTGCCGCCGCACAGCTCGACCGAATAGGGGCGCAAGCCCCCCTCGCCGTCCTCGATCTCGCCCATCGAGACGACGCGCACCTCCTCGCCGTACTTCTCGTCGAACAGCGCGCGCGCGCCCGAGGCGCGCGCCTCGTCGAGCCCCATCAGCCGCGTCGCCACCAGCGCGTTCTCGATCACGACGCGATTGGCGATGTCCTCGACCGCGGCGATCTCCTCGGCGCTGATCGGCTTGGGATGGGCGATGTCGAAGCGCAGGCGGTCGGGCGAGACGAGCGATCCCTTCTGCGCGACGTGGTCGCCGAGCACCCTGCGCAACGCCTCGTGCAGGAGATGGGTGGCGGAGTGGTTGGCGCGCGTCGCCGCGCGCGCCTCGTGGTCGACCTTCAGCTCCAGCGCCATGCCGAGCGAAAGCGTCCCCTCCTCCACCTCGACCTCGTGGACGAACAGATCGCCGAGCTTCTTCTTGACGTCGAGGACGCGGGCGCGAAAGCCCGTCGCGACGAAGACGCCGACGTCGCCGACCTGCCCGCCCGACTCGCCGTAGAACGGCGTCTGGTTGAGGACGACCGAGCCGCGCTCGCCGGCGGCGAGAGAAGCGACCTCGACGCCGTCGCGGGCAAGGCCCTGAACGACGCCTTCGGCGGTCTCGGTCTCGTAGCCCAGGAACTCGGTCGCGCCGACGCGCTCGCGCAAGGCGAACCACACCGCCTCGGTCGCCGCCTCGCCCGAGCCAGCCCAGGCCTTGCGCGCCTCGACCCGCTGGCGCTCCATCGCCGCGGCGAATCCGTCGACGTCGACGCTCATGCCGCGCGCGCGCAGCGCGTCCTGGGTGAGGTCGAGCGGGAACCCATAGGTGTCGTAAAGCTTGAAGGCGACCTCGCCGGCGAGCTTGGCGCCCTGCGCAAGCTTGCGCGTCTCGTCCTCCAGCATCGCCAGGCCGCGCGCCAGCGTCGCGCGGAAGCGGGTCTCCTCGAGCTTCAGCGTCTCGGCGATCAACGCCTCGGCGCGGAGAAGCTCGGGATAGGCCGGGCCCATCTCGCGGGTCAGCGCCGGCACCAGCCGCCACATCAGCGGCTCGCGCGCGCCGATCAGCTGCGCGTGGCGCATGGCGCGGCGCATGATGCGGCGGAGCACGTAGCCTCGCCCCTCGTTGGACGGCAGCACGCCGTCGGCGACCAGGAACGCCGAGGCGCGCAGGTGGTCGGCGATCACCCGGTGAGAGACCTTGTGCTCGCCATCGGCGTCGACGCCGGTCGCCTCGGCGCTGGCGCGGATCAACGCCTGAAACAGATCGATGTCGTAGTTGTCATGCTTGCCCTGCAGCACCGCGGCGACGCGTTCGAGCCCCATGCCGGTGTCGATCGACGGCCGCGGCAGATTCACCCGCTCGCCGCCGGGCAGCGTCTCGAACTGCATGAACACCAGGTTCCAGATCTCGATGAAGCGATCGCCGTCGGCGTCGGCCGAGCCGGGCGGCCCGCCGGGAATCGATTCGCCGTGGTCGTAGAAGATCTCCGAGCACGGCCCGCACGGGCCGGTGTCGCCCATCGCCCAGAAATTGTCGGAGGTGGCGATGCGCACGATGCGCGATTCGGGCAGGCCGCCGACGCGCTTCCACAGGTCGTAGGCTTCGTCGTCGTCGTGGTAGACGGTCACCCACAGGCGGTCCTTGGGCAGGCCGAACTCCTTCGTCACCAGCCCCCAGGCGAGCTCGATCGCCAACGCCTTGAAATAGTCGCCGAACGAGAAGTTCCCGAGCATCTCGAAGAAGGTGTGATGGCGCGCGGTGTAGCCGACGTTGTCGAGGTCGTTGTGCTTGCCGCCGGCGCGCACGCACTTCTGCGCGGTGGTGGCGCGGCGATACGGCCGCCGCTCGACGCCGGTGAACACGTTCTTGAATTGCACCATCCCGGCGTTGGTGAACATCAGCGTCGGGTCGTTGCGCGGCACCAGCGAGCTCGACGGCGCGATCTCATGGCCGTTGTTGGCGAAGAAGCGCAGAAAACTCGATCGAATCTCGTTGACGCCGTTCATCACGCCTAAGCCCCGGAAAGTTTGTCGAAGCCTTCTAGAGCATAGGCGCGCAAAGGCAACCCCGCGCGCCGCCGCGGCGGAGCCGGGGACGCCCCACCCCGCCAAAAAGGCCGCAACGCCACAGACGGCGGAAAAGGCAACGACAGCGAGCAACCGCCCCAATCGCGCGCGGAGACAGACCTCGCCGTCGACCTCTTGGAGAGCCTCTTTTTCCGATCGTTAGGGCCTGTCAGGACGGCGCTTACGCGGCACCCTTGACAGGCCCTAACGATCGCAAAGTCTTGCTTCCAAGAGGTCGACGGAGCGCCCTGTCGGCGGTCGTTCGTTGCGACAGGCCCGGAGACGCCCAGGTCTTTCGCCGGCCCGGACGGCCGGGCGTCGAGCGCGTCCGACGCGCGGGCCGCGCGCCTCGCATCGGCCGCGGTCCGCCCGGCGCTCCCGACAACAGCGCGCCGGCCCCTCGCGCCGCGGCGCGGCCGCGCCGGGACCCGACGCGGCCGCCCGCCCTTCGCCGTCTCCTCGGCGTCCGGGCGCGCTGGTTAGATAGGGGGACGCGCGCCCGGAAGAGACGGCTCAGGCCTCGACGTCGTCGGCTTCGGTGGGATCGGCCTGGTCGAGAATGCGGTCGGCGATCAGGCCGGCGTTCTCGCGGATCGCCTTCTCGATGCGCTCGGCGATTTCGGCGTTGCTCTTGAGGTAGGCCTTGGCGTTCTCGCGGCCCTGGCCGAGGCGCTGGCTGTCGAAGGAGAACCAGGCGCCCGACTTCTCGACCACGCCCGCCTTGACGCCGAGGTCTATCAGCTCGCCCGCCTTGGAGACGCCCTCGCCGTACATGATGTCGAACTCGACCTGCTTGAACGGCGGCGCCACCTTGTTCTTGACCACTTTCACGCGCGTCTGGTTGCCCACCACCTCCTCGCGCTCCTTGATCGCGCCGATGCGGCGGATGTCGAGGCGCACCGAGGCGTAGAACTTCAGCGCGTTGCCGCCGGTGGTGGTCTCCGGCGAGCCGTACATGACGCCGATCTTCATGCGGATCTGGTTGATGAAGACCACCATGGTGTTGGAGCGCGAGATCGACGCGGTGAGCTTGCGCAGCGCCTGGCTCATCAGCCGCGCCTGCAGGCCCGGCTGGCTGTCGCCCATCTCGCCCTCGATCTCGGCGCGCGGAACCAGCGCCGCCACCGAGTCGATCACCAGCACGTCGATCGCGCCGGAGCGCACCAGCGTGTCGGTGATCTCGAGCGCCTGCTCGCCGGTGTCGGGCTGGGAGATCAGCAGGTCCTCGAGGTTGACGCCGAGCTTGCGCGCGTAAACCGGATCAAGCGCGTGCTCGGCGTCGACGAAGGCGCAGACGCCGCCCTTCTTCTGCGCTTCGGCGATGACGTGCAGGGTCAGCGTCGTCTTGCCGGAGGATTCCGGCCCGTAGATCTCGATCACGCGGCCGCGCGGCAGGCCGCCGACGCCGAGCGCGATGTCGAGGCCGAGCGAGCCGGTCGAGATCGTCTCGACCTCCGCCGCTTTCTGGTTCTTGCCCAGGCGCATAATCGAACCCTTGCCGAACGCGCGTTCGATCTGCGCCAGCGCCGCGTCGAGCGCCTTGGTCTTGTCCACGAACGTTCCTTCCACGAGGCGAAGATTGGGTTGGCTCACGGCAGGGCTCCTTACTCTCACGGTCGGCGTCGTGGAAGCAATCGCTTCTTCGACCCCCTCGCGACGGAACTATGTACATGGTTTGTTCTCGTTCGCAAGTTCTTTTTTTGTTCTTTCACGCGATTTCGCCCGCGCCGAAAAGACGCGTGCGGTCAGGCGAGCGGGAAAGGCCCCCGCCCTGCGCCCGCCACATAGCCGCCCGGCCCAAGCCAGGGTTCGCGCGCGGGCGCCCCGGGGGCATAGTCGCGCGGCCGGCCTCTCCTCAAGCCGGCGCGCGTCGAAGCACGACGCAGGCGTCGCTCCGTCCGCCGCGGCGGAGCCGCCGGAGCGAAGCGATCGAGACGCGGCGATGGGCGAAACGGCATGAGCGCGGAACTTGCGGACGAAGTCGAGACGATCGAGGCGTGGCGATGCGTCGGTTGCGGCCGGATCGAGGGGCCGCGCCCTTGCGTCGGCGTCTGCCAGGACCGGAAGGTGAGCTTCGTCCACGCCAGCGACTATCACGCCGCGCTCGCGCGCCTGCGCGAGGCCGAGGCGCGGATCGCGATTCTCGAGAGCCTGGCGAACCGCATGGCGCTCGCGACCCCGCGCGGGGGCGGCTGGGAGAAGAGCTATCGGGCGCTGCAGGAGGAGGCCCGTCGCGCCTTGCGCGAGGCGCGCGCCGACAGAACGGCGCGCGCGGCGGCGACCGCGAGCGAGGCCGGCGCCGCCATTCCCGGCTGAGGCGTCCGGGCGCGCTTTCGCGCCTCATCCTTGAAAAAGCGACGCCCCTCCGACGCCGAGGCGCCCGGACGACCGCGCCAGGCGCGGCTGGGGATCGGCGTTCAGCTTGGCGACGAAGGTCCGGTTCCGCCCGCAGGCCTTGGCGCGGTAGAGCGCGGCGTCGGCGGCGGCGATCAGGCGCTCGCAATCGAGCTCCCGTCCCAGGCCGACCACGCCGCCGACGCTGATGGTGACGTGATCGGCGGCGATCGAGGCGCGATGGGCGATGCGAAGCCGCTCGACGGCGGCTCGCGCCAGCTCGGCGATCAGCATCGCCCCCGATAGCGGCGTGTCGGGCATGACCACGGCGAACTCCTCGCCGCCGTAGCGGGCGCAGAAGTCGGTCTCGCGCCGCAGCGTCGCGGCGATCGCCTGAGCGATCGCCCGCAGGCATTGGTCGCCCTTCTGGTGCCCGTTGGTGTCGTTGTAGAGCTTGAAGAAATCGACGTCGATCATCAGCAGCGACAGCGGCAGCTGGTCGCGGCAGGCGCGTTTCGTTTCTTCCGCGAACTTCGCGTCGAAGCTGCGGCGGTTGGCGAGCCCAGTGAGGCCGTCGCAGGCGGCGAGCGCCTCGAGGTCGGTTTGCGCGAGTTTCTGCGTCGTTATGTCGCGCAACATCTGCACCACGGCGATGAGCTCGCCGGACGCGTCGTAGATCGGGCCCGCGTCGATCGCCAGGTAGAGCCGGCGGCCAAGGCGCGGCATCGGACACCAGCTCTCGCCCGAGGCGCCGAAATCGGAGAGGCCGCAGGCGCCGCCGTCCGCGTAGAGCTGGGGGATCTCGGCGAAGCGCCGCTCCAACAGCAGGTCGGCGAGGCAGGGGCGGCGCTCGGCGTAGAACGCGCGCCAGTGATCTGTCGTGCCAACGACTTGCTCCGCCGGCACGCCGGTCAGCCGCGCGCAGGCGTTGTTCCACACCAGCACCCGGCTGTCGGCGCCGATGACGAAGGTCGGGACAATAAGGTGCTCCAACAGCGCCGCGGCGAAGCCGTGGTCGCTGTCCGCTACGAAGGGTCGAGCGGCTCGCTTTTCTTGCAGCGCTTGCACGGCGAGGATGCTAACGCAAAAACAGGTTAAGGATTGCTCAAATGGCCCGGCCGCCCAAGCAAAACGCGGCGCTCGACGTCGAAGGCGGCGCGGCCCCGCGCGGGCGGGCGCGCCCGACGCGGCGTCGACGCTCCATAGACGGCGGTCAGGCGCAGAACGCCGGCCTTCCTGTTCTGGGCGACGCGGGCCGCCGAGGTCTGGCGCCGCGACAAAGGCGGCCGTTGCAATCGCGGCGTAATCGTGGTGGCCTCGCGCCCGCCGACGCCCCGCAGCGCAAGAAGGAATCGTCATGACGCCCGGAGCCCTCGCCCTCGTTCTCGCCGCCGCGTTCTCCGGCGCCGCCCTCTACGTCAACCTGGTCGAGCAGCCGGCGCGCATGGCGCTCGACGACGAGGTCATCCTCAACGAATGGACGCCGAGCGACCGTCGCGGCGTGGCGCTGCTCGCCGCGCTGTCGCTGTTGTCCTGCGCGCTCGGCCTGTTCGCCTATTTCTCCACCGAGGACGTGCGCTGGGGGTTTGGCGCGGTGCTCATCGTCCTGAGCTGGCCTTACACGTTCTTCGCCATGTCGCCGCTCAACGACCAGATTCTCACGCTGGCGCCGCGCGACATCGGCGCGGCGCGGGCGCTGGTGCGCCAGTGGGGCCTGCTCGAATACGGCCAGACGGCGATCGGCTTCGCCGCCTGCGCGGCTTATCTGTGGGCGCTGTAAGGCGCGCCGGCGCGCCTGCAAGAGAGGAACGCGATGTTCGACAAGCCGCAAGCCTTCGCCCTCGCCGCCCGCGCTGTGCGCGACGTCGCCGGCGCGCTGCGCTTCTTTTCGATCCTGCCGGCGCCGCAGGGCGGCGCCTCCGAGCCGCCCTTCGATCTCGCGCGCGCCGCCTGGGCGGCGCCGGTCGCCGGCGCGCTGATCGGCGCGGTCGGCGCGGTCGCGCTCGGCGTCGCGGCGCTGCTGGGACTGCCGCCGCTGGTCGCCGCGGCGCTCGCCGTGGCGGCGCTCGCGCTGACGACGGGGGCGCTGCACGAGCGCGGCCTCGCCGAAGTCGCCGACGGCATGGACTGCGGCGGCGCCAGCGGCGAGGACAAGCCGGCGATCGCGCGCGACAGCCGGGTCGGCGTCTGCGGCGTCGTGGCGCTCGCGCTCGCGCTGATCCTGCGCGTCGGCGCGCTCGCGGCGCTGACGCGCGACGGCTTGGCCATCGCCGCGGCGGGCCTGATCCTCTCCGGGGCCGCCGCGCGCGCCGGGGCGCTGCTGCCGCGCGCCCTGCCCGCTCGCGCCGACGGCGCCGGCGCGAGCCTCGGCCGGCTCGACCTTTCGGCGCTGATCGGCGTCGGCTTAGCGACGCTCGTCGTCGCCGTTCTCACCGGGCTTGCGGCGCTCGAAACGATGCGCGCGCTGTTCGCCTGCGTCGTCGCGGCGGCCGCGGCGTGGGCGACGCGCGGGTTGACGCGCCCGCAGACCAGCGGCCAGACCGGCGACGACGCCGGCGCGGCGGAGCAGGCGGCGGAGATCGCCTGCCTGATCGGTCTTCTCATCGGCGGCCGCGCGCCCTAGATCACGCCCATGGCCGCTGCGTTCGACAGCCCCTGCGTGAACGTCGGCGCCGTCGATCCGGCGTCCGGCCCGGGCGCCGGCTGACATGGTCCGCCTCGTCGTTCCCTTAGCGATCCTCGCCGCGGCGCTGATCGCGCTGGTCGCGACGCCCGCCGCGACGCCGCTCCTCGGCCTCGACCACGCGCGCTTCGCCGGCGCCGCCTTCGGCGTCGCGTTCCTGGTCTGGCTCGGCCTCGCCGCGGCGGGCGACGCCGGGCTTGGCGCGCTCGCGCGCGCCGCCGGCGGCGCGGCGGTCTGGGCGGCGATCATCCTCGGCCTCACCGGCCTCTACGCCTATCGCTTCGAGTTCGCCGACTTCGCCGGCCGCGTGATGGCCGAGCTCCTCCCCGGCGAGGCGCAGGTCGGCGCGAGCGGCGAGGTGATCGTCAACCGCCGTCTCGGCGGCGAGTTCGTCGTCCCCGCCAAGATCGACGGCGTCAAGGTGACGCTGCTGTTCGACACCGGCGCCTCGACCGTGGTGCTGCGCGCCGAGGACGCCAGGCGCGTCGGCGTCGACGTCGCCGGCCTCGACTACGACGTCGACGTCGTCACCGCCAACGGCGCGGCGACCGCGGCGCCGGTCCGCCTCGACCGCATCGCCGTCGGCCCGATCGTCGCGCGCAACGTGCCGGCGCTGATCACCAAGCCCGGCGCCCTCGCCGAGAGCCTGCTCGGCATGAGCTTCCTCGAGCGGCTGCAGAGCTACACGGTCGAGCGCGGCCGGCTGATCCTGAAGGGGAAGTGAGGGGCGCTTGCAGGCGCGGTCGGCGATCTAAGGCATACACACTTGTTTCTTCGGACTAGCCGTCGCTCGTGCCTGATCCGTTCTCGGCGTCAAGGTCAAGCCGGCTTCGCCGGTTGCTCGCTTCGCTCGCAAACCTTGACACCCGCGCGCGGATCAGGCCTTTCGCTACCGTGAGTTTTGCTGAGCCAAGCCGGCCCTTCGGGCCGGCGGTCTCAGCAAAACTCACGGTAGCTGCTTGCGGCGTCGGAACGGCGGAGTCACCCGAAGGGCCGAAGCGAAGCGGAGGAGCCGCCGTCAGGCGGCTTGACGCCGCCGAGCCGATGCGGCCCTTTGTCGACACAAACGATGTGTGACTCCGTTAGGTCGTCGCCCGCGCCTGGCGGAGCTCAACAAGACCCGCGCGGGATTGCGGCCGAGAGAGACGCGGCCGTCGGCCGCGTCTACAGGGGACGGCGCCTTCTCCTACGTTCCTTCGCAATCCGCCTCATTCCGCCGCTTGGCGCGGCGCGCGCCTGACCGCGGCGATGGCCTCGCGCAAAACCGAGAGCCCCGCCTCCGGCGCCGTCGCCAACGTCGACAGTCGGCGGCGAAACGCCCGCGCGCCAGGCCGGCCGGCGAACAGCCCCAGCAGACAGCGCGTCATGTCGTGCAGCCGCGCGCCCTTCTCAAGCTCGCGCGCGACGTAGGGCTCGTAGGCGTCGAGCGCGGCGAAGGCGTCGGCAAGCGGCGAAGGCGCGCCGAAAAACAACGGATCGACGCCGAGCAACAGCTCTGGACTCTGGTAGGCGGCGCGGCCGATCATCACGCCGTCGACGCGATCAAGCTCGGCCAGCGCCGCGTCGAGCGCCACAAAGCCGCCGTTGATGGCGACCGGCAGGTCGGGATGGGCCGCCTTCAATTGATGGACGAGCGGGTAATCGAGCGGCGGGACGTTGCGGTTGTCCTTGGGGCTCAGGCCATCGAGCCACGCCTTGCGCGCATGGACGACGACGCCTGCCGCGCCCGCCGCCGCGACCGCCGCGACCAAGGGAAACAACGCCTCCCGCGGCTCCTGATCGTCGACGCCGAGCCGGCACTTCACGGTGACGGGGACGCGGACTGCCGCCGCCATCGCCGCGACGCAATCGGCGACCACGGCCGGCTCGCGCATCAGGCAGGCGCCGAAGCGGCCGTCCTGCACGCGGTCGGAGGGGCAGCCGCAGTTGAGGTCGATCGCGTCGTAGCCGAAGTCGGCGCCCGCGCGCGCGGCTTGCGCGAGCCGCGCGGGCTCGGCGCCGCCGAGCTGCAAGACGACCGGATGTTCGCTGGGGTCGAAGGCGAGCAGCCGCTCGCGCGGGCCGAACACGACGGCGTCGGCGCCGACCATCTCGCTGTAAAGCCGCGCGCGCCGCGTCAGCAGGCGATGGAAGACGCGGCAATGCCGGTCGGTCCAATCCATCATCGGCGCGACGGAGAAGCGCCAGCCGGGAAGCGCAGTCAGGTCGGTCATGGCCTCTCGGGCCGAGCGGAAACGGCGATAGCCGCCGCGCCGGCCGAGATAGGCCGACCGAGGGCGGGTTACAACCGGGGAGCGCGCGAACGGCGAGCGACCAACCGGCCTTAAAGCAGCTTCCCTTGCCGATCGTCCTCCTCGCGAAACGCCTTTTTCAGGCTTTCGGTGAAGCCGAATGGCACGGCGGGGCGCTTGCCTTCGATCACCTGCTCCGCGGTGAGGATCTGCAAGCGCGAGAATTTTCGCCCGCCGGTCTCGTAGAGGCCCGCGGACGCGGCCTCCCGCTCCATTTCGCGCGCCGGCGCCTTCAGCGTGAGAAAGACGCCGAGCGCGGCCCCCACGCGCTCCATCACGCCTTTGAGGTCGCGGACGTCGCCGGATTTCACGCCGCCGCCTTTGACCGAAATGATCGCGATCTGAGACTTGTTGTCGGCGTCGCGGAAATGCAGGTAGCCGTCGATCCCGCGGTCCATGCCTTTCTTGCCGCCCCGGTATGGCTGGCCCTCGATCGTCGCGACGATCCATTTCTGGAACTCGTGCTTGTCGCGCTCGGCGAGATCGCGCGCCGCGTCGACGTCCTTGGGAACGCCGTGAACCTCGTAGGCGGCGCCGGGGAACGCGTCCTTGAGGCGACGCTCGACCAGCGCGACGGCGAGATGGGTGACGTCGACGCCGATCCATTGCCGATCGAGCTTTTGCGGGCGTGAACGGCGGTTCCGCAGCCACAGAACGGGTCGAGCACAATGTCGCCCTCGTTTGACGACGCGGCGACGATCCGCTCAAGCAAGGCGAGCGGCTTTTGCGTCGGATAGCCCAGCCTTTCCTGCGCTTGCGAATTGATCGGAGGGATGTCGGTCCAGACCGTCCCGACAACCCCGCCCTCCATTTCGTTGAGATAGCGCTTGAGACTCGGGCGCTTGGAGGTGTCGAACGCGCCGTCCGCGTTGCGCGGGTACCAGATGCGACCCTCGGCGTCCAGTTGCGCCATCGTTTCCCGCGAGTAGCGCCAGCCGATCGCGGGCGAAGGAAATCCGCGCCACTCGTACATCATATTTGGCCGGGGATTCGGGCTCAGCATGTTGTCGAGACGATACCTGCCCCTCCCATCCCCATCGTCATGGTTGTACTTGGCCGCGATGTATTCGTTCGAATGCGGCTCGCGAGGCGTGTTCCAGGTGAACGCCCTGCTTTTCGTATAGAACAGGATGCAATCGGCGACGCGACTCCATGTCTTGCTATCGCTGTGAGTCGTGGTTCGCTTCCATATGATCTCGTTTTGAAACAGCGTCGGCCCGAATATCGAGTCCAGCAACGCCTTGAGATAGTGGCTGGCGGTTGGATCGCAGTGAAGATAGAGGCTTCCCGTCGGTTTCAAAGCGCGATGAAGTTCGATCAGCCGCACCGCCATCATGGCGAGGTAGGCCATCATGTCGTTTTCGCCGAGGGCGGAGCGCATCGCGCGCAGCATCATCGCGGCCTCGGAACGCCGACCGGTCAGCGCTTCGTCGAAGGCGCGCTCTGCGGACTCGTTCCAGTGCCAAGCGTCGTCGAACGCCTCGATTTGCGCCGGCGACCGCGCTCCGCTCGGCGCCTTGAACAGGACGTTATACGACGCGTTCGAGTTGAAAGGCGGATCGAGGTAGATCAGATCGACGCTCTCGTCCGCGATGCTGTCGCGCAACACGTCGAGATTGTCGCCATAGAAGAGCTTGTTGGTCATCGCCCCCCGCCCCGAGCACCCTCTCGCTCAGCATGGCCCGCCCGTCCGTCTTCAAACGTCCGCGCCCCCTCGCGCGCCCGCCGAAACCGGCGCGGCGCGTGCGCGCGCCGCTGAAGTTCGCCGGACAGTACGTTCTTTATTTGTTCTGGTCAACTTTTCTCCCCCTCCGACGCTTCGCGACAGTCATTGAGCAGACTTGTTCACTGATCGTTTGGCGAAGCGTCGGCGCGAGGCGGCGCCGCGGTTCGGGAAGCGGCGGCCCGGCCCTCGCTCGCGGGCGACCAGGACAAGCCCGGCCCTGAGGGCGGGGGGGCCCCGCCGCCGCGCGACCGGCGAAGCCGCCTGGGCCCCGCCCTACCCCGCCAGCAGCTCCGCCACGAACGCCTCGACGCCCTCGGCCGAGCGCGCGCCGCGGGCGCGTTCGGCGGCGACGATCGCGGTCACCTCGGCGTAGGCGCGCTGCAGGTCGTCGTTGATCACCACGTAGTCGTACTGGCGCCAGCGCTCGATCTCGCGGCGCGCGTTGGCGAGCCGCTTCTCGATCGTGGCGGCCGAATCCTCGGCGCGCCGATCGAGCCGCGCCCGCAATTCCTTCATCGACGGCGGCAGGATGAAGACGCTGACCACGTCCTCGCCCAGCGCCTCGCGCACCTGCTCGGCGCCCTGCCAGTCGATGTCGAACAGCATGTCGCGCCCTTCGGCGAGCACCTTCATCACCGGCTCGCGCGGCGTGCCGTAGCAAGCGCCGTGCACCTCCGCCGATTCCAACAGGTCGCCGGCGCTCTTCATCAGGTCGAACTGGCGCCGGCCGATGAAATGGTAGTGGACGCCGTCGACCTCCGAGGAGCGGCGCGGCCGCGTCGTCACCGAGATCGACAGCGTCAGGTCGAGCGCCTTGTCCTGCAAGAGCATTCGCGTCAGCGTGGTCTTGCCCGCGCCGGAGGGCGAGGAAAGGATGAGGATCATGCCGCGTCGACGCATCAGAGCCGCCCTCACTCGATGTTCTGCACTTGCTCGCGCAATTGCTCGATCTGCGCGCGCAGTTCAAGCCCCTGGGCGGTGAGCGAGACGTCGTTGGCCTTGGCGCACAGCGTGTTGGCCTCGCGCGCGAGTTCCTGGGCGAGGAAGTCGAGCCGGCGCCCGACCGGCCCGCCCTTGGCGATCAGCGCCTTCGCCGCGGCGACGTGGGTCTTCAGCCGGTCGAGCTCCTCGCGGACGTCGGCCTTGGCGGCGAGCAGGATCGCCTCCTGATGCAGCCGGTTCTCATCGAAGCCGCGCGAGGATTCCATCAGCGCGGCGACGGAAGCGGCGAGGCGCGCGCGCACCGCCTCCGGCTTGCGGGCGGGATTGGCGTCGGCGGCCGCGGTCAGCGCGGCGATGGCGTCGAGATGCTCGGAAAGGATCGCCTCCAGCGCCGCCCCCTCGGCGCGCCTCGCCTCGGCGAGCGCCGTGATGGCGGCGTCGAGGCTCGCCAGCGCGCCCGCCTGGGCCGCGGCGAGGCTCGCCTCGTCCTCCCCCGCCTCGACCATCTCGACCACGCCGCGAACGGCGAGCACGCCGTCCATGGTCGGCGGCGCGAGGCCCGCCTGCGCCGCCGCCTCGCGCGCCGCGGCGGCGATCTCGATCAGGGCCGCGGCGTCGACGCGCGCCACGGTCGCGGCGCCCTCGCGCGTCGCCGCGATCGTGGCGAAGCAGGTTCCGCGCGCCAGCGCCTTGGCGAGCCGCGCGCGCGCTTCGGTCTCGAGGCTCTCGAAGCCGGCAGGCAGGCGCAATCTGAGATCGAGCCCCTTGGCGTTGACGCAACGCAGCTCGACCGTCCACCGCCAGGGGGCGCGCGCGCCGGCGGCGCGGGCGAAGCCGGTCATGCTCATCAGGCCCATGGACGAAGGCTCCCTTGCGAGCGCCGGCGATTCGCCGCCGCCCCCGCCTTATACAGGACCGCCGCCGCCCTGGGCGCCGCCGTTCAATCGAGCGTCTCGCGATAGCGCCACACGGCGAAGACGATCACGGCGACGGTGAACGCCGCCATCGGCCACATCTCCGGCGCGATCTCGTTCCAGCCGTTCCCCTTCAGCAGCATGCCGCGAACGATGCGCATCGCGTGGGTGGTCGGAATGAGGTCGCCAACGACCTGCGCCCAGCGCGGCATTCCGCGGAACGGGAACATGAACCCCGACAGCATGAACGACGGCATGAGGGTGAACTGAGCGAGCTGGACCGCCTGCATCTGGTTGGCGGCGATGGTCGAGAAGGTCACGCCGAGGGCGAGGTTCGAGCCGATGAACAGGCCGAGCGCGCCGAGCAACAGCGGCACCGAGCCGCGCACCGGCAGGTCGAAGAAAACCACCGAGGCGACGAGGATCAGTCCGACCTGCACATAGCCGATGAAGACGTAAGGGATGATCTTGGCGATCATCACCTCGATCGGCCTGACCGGCATCGCCAGCAGATTCTCCATCGTCCCGCGCTCGCGCTCGCGGGTGATGGCGAGCGTGGTGACGAACAGCGTCGAGAACGTCAGCACGATGACGATCAGCCCCGGCACGATGTTGAGCACGGTGAGCTGTTCGGGATTGTAGCGGGCGTGGACGACGAAATTGGCCGCCGGCGTCTGCGGCAGCGCCTGGCGGATCGGCGGCAGGTCGCGATTGAGGTCGGCGAGCACCGAGTTGAGCGCGGCGACCGCGTTGCCGATCGCGGACGGATCGGTCGCGTCGGCGTCGACGAGCACGCTTGGGTTCTCGCCGCGATCGACCGCGCGGTCGAAACCGGGCGGGATCTCGACCACGAACATCAGATCGCCGCGGGCCAGCCCTTCGTCGGCGTCCTGCTCCGAGCGAAGCTGCTGCAAGTTATAGTAGCCGGAATTGTTCAACGCGGCGGCGATGGTGCGCTCGTATTTCGAATCGTCGATCGACAGCAGCCCAGCCGGCAGGTGCTTGGGATCGGAATTGATCGCGTAGCCGAACAGGAACAGTTGCATGATCGGAATGGCGATGATCATGCGCAGCGTCATCGAGTCGCGCATCACCTGGATCGTTTCCTTGCGCAACAAGGCGATCAGGCGCGGAAACGAGAATCGGTTCATCGCCGCGCCTCCTCGACGCTCAGCATGTGGATGAACACGTCCTCGAGCCGCGGCTCGACCTCGCGCCATTCGAGGCCGTCGCCCGCAGACCGCACCGCCGCCTGAAGCGCCGCGCGATCCATGCCGGCGATATGCAGCGCACGGCCGAACACGCCCGCCGCCTCGACGCCGGGCGCGCCGCGCAGCCGGCGGGCGGCGGCGTCGATCCCCTCGCCGGTCGCCTCGAAGGTGACGAGGCCGGAGCCGCCGATGACCGCCGCCGCGCCGCCCTGCACGACGATGCGCCCCTGGGCGAGGTAGACGATGCGGCTGCAGCGCTCGGCCTCGTCCATGTAATGGGTGGAGACCAGCGTGGTCAGGCCGTCGACCGCCATGTCGTGGATGAGGTCCCAGAACTCCCGTCGCGCCTTGACGTCGACGCCGGCGGTCGGCTCGTCGAGCAGCAGCAGCTTCGGTCCGTGCAGCACGCAGGCGGCGAGCGCGAGGCGTTGCTTCCAGCCGCCGGAGAGTTGGCCGGCGAGCTGATCGCGGCGATCGCTTAAGCCCATGCGCTCGATCATCTCGGCCACCACCGCGCGATGGTTGGGCATTTCGAACACCGCCGCGACGAAGTCGAGATTCTCGAACACCGTCAGGTCGTCGTAGAGGCTGAAGCGCTGCGTCATGTAGCCGACCTGGCGACGGATGTCGTGCGCCTGGCGAAGGATGTCGTAGCCGATGCAGGTCCCCGAGCCGCCATCAGGGGCGAGCAGGCCGCACAGCATGCGGATCGTCGTCGTCTTGCCCG
>Ga0326727_10004122_pt1 | contig 44499 bp, 38 predicted proteins | sample MB2enrmetagenome_FD_207643 | JGI IMG/M metagenome (GOLD analysis project Ga0326727, IMG submission 207643) | Lab enriched peat soil microbial communities from McLean, Ithaca, NY, United States - MB29MY | ecosystem: Environmental > Terrestrial > Soil > Wetlands > Peat | place: USA: New York... | reverse complement strand
CCGTAGGACCAGCCCATGGCGCCCATTCGCTCCGCATCGACGTAGGGTAATTTGGCCAGTGCGTCGGTGACCTTCATCAAGTCTTCGAACACCGCGCCTCCCCAATCGCCCGAAATTTCGGCCGTCAAGTCCTGCCCGTAGCCGGTTGAGCCGTGCGGATTGGCGAAGGCGACGACATACCCGGCGCCAGGATACACTTGCCAGTCGCCGCGGAATGAATCCTCCCACTGCATCTGCGGACCCCCGTGAACATTCAAGATGAGCGGGTATTTTTTGGCCGGGTCGAAGTCATGCGGCTTGACGATGAAAACCTCGATCTTCGCCCCCGCCGCTCCCTCCGCCCACATCCTTTCGGCCGGGCGAATGTCCACTTCCTGGGCTACCCGATCATTAAGGTGCGACAGTTGCTGGGGAAGGCCAGCCTTGCCGTCCGCGAGGTCCACCGCAAAGATCTCGACCGGTTCACCCACCGAGCGCCGCGCGTAGACCATCCGGCGGCTGTCAGAGGCGATCTCAAATGAATCGATAGCCTTGTCCGACAGCACTTGCCGAACCGCGCGGGACCCGAGCATCACCTGGAAAACGGGCGTGTCACCTTCCAGGGGCGCAGTAAAGTAGATTGACTTTGAATCCGGCGACCACTGGAAGTCTTCCACCCAATTCCGGAAGGATTCCGTGAGCACTTGCGAGGCGCCGGTGGAGCGATCGTAAATGGCGAGGCGGAAGAGGTCCGACTCATAGCCTGGCTGCTTCTGCAACCGGTAAGCGATGTATTTCCCATCCGGAGAGTACTTGGGGTTGCCGTCGAAAGCAGGATTGGAAGCTGTAATGTTGCGGGCAGTTGGCTGGGAGCCGGCGAGCGGGACAATCCACAGGTCACTGTTCGTTGAAGAGGCCGGGGTACGGTCACGGTTGGAATCGAAGACCAATTCAGTGCTGTCGGGCGCAAAGTCATACTGCAAGGCGCCTCCAAGCTGGAACGGTGGCGAGTCAAACTCCCCGGGCGTCAAGTCGCGCACCGCGCCTGTGGAAACATCCGCCAGCAGGATGTGCGTGCGCTTTCCATCCTTCCATTCCGTCCAGTGGCGGTAGAGCAAGCCATCGGCCATGTGGGCTTGGAGCGGCCCCTTGCTCCAGCGCTGCGCAATCTTCTTGTTGCACGCATCGTCGGCGCCGCATTCAGGATAAACGTCGCTCGAAAAGGCAATCCATTTGCCGTCCGGAGACCATACCGGATCGGAAACCCCCGTGGAGACATGGGTCAGTTGCCGCGCTTCGCCGCCGGTTGTCGCCATGATGTAAAGGTTTGCGTCGCCATCCCTCGAGCTGATAAAAGCAGTCCACTTACCGTCAGCCGCGAAGACCGCAGAAGACTCGTCTTTCTCGCTGTAGGTAAACTGGCGTAGGTTCCGTCCGTCCGTGTCCATCATCCAGATGTGTTTGCTGCGTTTTGCTTTTGCCAAGTCGGAAGTGACCAGCGTGAAAGCCACAAGTCGGCCGTCGGGAGATAGGTGAACGTCTTCCACCGTGCGGATCCGATACAAATCCTCGATGGTGAAACCGCGCCTGGCGGCCTGGGCCGGAACGATCAAGAACAGAAAGCAGATCACTGGTGAGAGCAGCTTTTTGCGCATCACACTCCTCCAAGCGGTAGGTAGATCAGTCGGCTGACTCGTTGATTTGAGCACAAAGCCACGTTTGCTGGCAACGCGTTTCCTGTGTCATGCCACCACAAACTTCCTCGAATGGGACTTTTGGGCGGGTGAGCCGGGTTCACATATGTCGTGACCTGGTGCTGCTTCCTTGCGGTCGCGGCGCTATCGAGTAGCACCGCTTCGGCGGTTCCCGCTGGCGCGGGATTGCGCGGGCTACTGCTGTATGCAGAAATCTTCGCTCCATGCGTGGTCGCCCTGGGGCTCACTGCGCGAGCCGAAGGACGCGCGGGAGCGCTGGCGCTGCTCCGTCGCGTGCTCGAATGGCGGGTGGGCGGGGGATAGTATGTGTTTGCCGCCGGCTATATGGCCGCGATCAAGCTCACCGCCGCTTTTTTCCGAAGGCCGATACTTATGGACAGTCATTGCGGGTTTACGTGCTGCAGGTGACCGCGCTAGCCGTCGCTATCGCGTGGCTCTATGGGCACGCTCACGGAAGCCTCCTGCTTGCCATGCTGATGCACGCGGCCGGGAATAATACCAAGGACGTGGTCCCGTCGCCCAGACCCTAACACCTTCGTCGCAAGAGGCTGGCAACTCAGATTGCCGTCTCGGTGCCGGTGGTGGCCAGGCGAGTGAGGTGGACGGCGCCTCCGGGGAGAAGTACCGGCGCCAAACACGTGGGTCACTCTCGCGAGGATGATTCGGGGGGTACGGCTTCGATTCCTACTCCGGCTTCGTTGCCGACAGGAATTGTACTCTCGGAAGGAAGTCCTTTTTGCTCGCGGTTGGTAATTTTTCTCTGCGCGCGCCGTTCGGCCTTTTGGCGCTGCTTCTCGAGTCTCTTCATTTCTCTCTGGCGTTTCTGGTACGTAACAGCCATCAGCACTCCTTCCGAATGGGCACGAGTCGGAATTTCGTACGCGCCCTACTTCGGTTATTAGCGACGTTCACGCGGCCGGCGTGCGGCTTCGCGGTAATCTTACCAAGAGCTTTGCATAAAGAGCCGGAACTGCCCTCTCCGCAATGGACGGCGGAGCTTCCGCAGGATCGTAGCTTCGATCTGTCGGATCCGCTCACGGCTAACGGAAAAGGTCTGGCCCACTTCCTCGAGCGTGCGCTCGGTGCCATCGTCGAGGCCAAAGCGCATGCGGATAACGGCTTCTTCTCGGGCCGTAAGTGTCTTCAGCACGACAGCCATGCGCTCCTTCAGGTTGAGTTTGATGGCGGCTTCCGAGGGTGAAACAACACCTTTATCCTCGATCAACCCGCCTAAATTCGCATCGCCGTCTTTCCCCAAGGGCGTCTCCAGGGAAATCGCCTGGTGAGAAGCCATCTCAGTGCTGCGCACCGTCTCGACGCTGACCGACAAGCGCTGGGCGATTTCCTCGCTGGTCGGTTCGCGGCCCAGTTCCTGCACAAGTTGTTGGCTGGTTCGATGCTGTTTGATGATGGCGGCGGACATATACACCGGCACTCGAATGGTGCGCCCCATATCGGCGATAGCACGTGAGACTGCCTGACGAATCCACCACGTGGCATAAGTAGAAAACTTATAGCCGCGGCGCCAGTCGAATTTCTCCGCGGCCCGCATCAGGCCAATATTCCCTTCCTGGATCAGGTCGAGAAACTCCAGCCCCCGGTTCGCGTACTTCCTGGCGATCGACACAACCAGACGGAGGTTGGCCTTGGTCAACTCCTTCTTTGCCCGTTCGGCTTCGGCCTCACCCCGCCGGATCACAGCCAGCGAACGTTCCAGACTCGCGAGTTGAAGCTCGCCCGATCCGTTCATTTCCTTTTGCGGCAAGCGGCGCGAACGCCGTCCGTTGCGCAACCGGGCGGCCCTGCCGGGTGTAGCGCCCGCATCCCCTCGAGGCCCATCCTCCTCCCGCTCCCAAGAACGAATTCGCTGGACTTCGTGCCGTAAATTATCGATCAAACGCTTTTTTTCGAGCGGGTGTAGCGCCATCGAACGAGCCAAGCGCGACATATTAACGCGCGTCCGCGCGAGCTGTCGCCACGCCCGTAGATGGGCACGCCGCTTTGACCCCGGAGTGTTGCTTAGCCGAGTCGCCTGATGTAGCGCCACACCGTGGAGCCGCTCGAGGTTAGCGATTATTTGGAGTGTCTGGCACTCCTGCTTTGCAACTTCTTCCGCAGTTAACTCCTCGTCGAGATGGACTACTTCCTTGATCGAACGCGCACCCCTGCGCAACTGCCCCCCAATGGCAATCAGTTCTACGATGATGATGGGAGAACGAGAGACAGCTTTGAGCACCAGCGCAAGGCCGCGTTCCATGCGCTTAGCAATTGCCACCTCTTCTTCGCGCTTGAGCAAGGGCACGGTTCCCATTTCGCGAAGATAGAGCCGCACCGGATCGTTAGTGCTGTCCAGAACTCGATCTGGCTCACTAAGTTTCCCTTCCGCTTGGTTGCCAGGGACGTCGCCTCCTTCCTCGTAATAGACGTCAACGCGTTCCTTACCGAAGGTAATGCGGCCGCGCCGGTCATCGTTCTCTCTCTGAAGCACGAGCGACAAAAATTCTTCCCCTCAACGGACAGGCCGGATCGACCTCCCGTTTGCTAACAGCACTTATGTCTCACTAGCTAAAGTCCGGGACGCCTTTTCAGATGCTCCCCGCCACCGCGAAGGCTCGGAGCGGCCGGCGTCTTCCCCGAGCGCCGGGACCGCCGACCCGCCCGGCCCTTGCCATGCCGCACCTCGGAAATGCAAGGGATCGCGGAGGTTCTGCAATTCACGGTAGTAAAAGAGCGGAGTGGGGTGTCTCCCCCTAAGTCTTAGAGCCTTTAAGTACTCGATTTCTTCTTCGGTGGCTCCGCCCCTGAGCGAACCATCCTGAAGGAACTGTTTCAGCCCAGGCTCATCTTCGCCGGCGCCGGCGGACTGTTCAACGAATGCAAACCTCTTGATGTGCCCAGGAACCATCCTCCGGTTCAGAGCAATTTCCAGGCTGAAGTTTGCAAGGTCGATGTCCCAGGATTCAATCAAGGGATCCAGGAAGGCGGCGCAATGCTCGAGTGAGATATTGAGCACGTCGATGTCGAGAAATTCCAAAATCGCGACGCGCATCTCTTCGTAGCTTCGGTTGTTGAGACTACCCACTGAGCGCAGCCACTCCTCCTTCTCGAGTTCTTGCTTGGCGATGCTTTTGACCACATCCAGGATTTTTTGTGTGACCAGGAGCTCAAGTTCGCCGAAAGGCTGCCTTTCGAAGATCGTCCTGACTTGTTGCTGTTTGTCCGCTTTGCACTTGCGAAGCACTAACTCTCGAACTTCTTTGAACAAAGGCGCAGGCGGCTCCACCAGTCTCCGCTTCAACGCTTCCTGGCGCTGCAACTGCACCAGCTTGATGATCTCTCCCCGTCGGAATTTCAAGAAATCTTCGATCTTTGAATAGATATCCGTCCGCGCCGGGTCGGGAGGCGCCTTTTTCCTTGTAAGTAACTGTGAAATATAAGATTCCGTGACTTCGGCAGCGATCGCTAATTCCCTCTGCTCGTGTCCTAGTTGGTCGAGTCGCTGGCGGATGATTAAAGACAGATCCATCAATCGGCCTCAGTTAACTTGCTCCAGTTCATTCCACCGTTCTTCTCTTAAGAATGCCATATTGTTCTTGACAGGTAAAGTAAATTAACTTATCCTGCTTAATGAGAACAACCTTTCTTAGCCGACCGTTTGCTACCTCAACTGAGTTTGGTTTATCTCTCGCGATCTGAACGTCGTTTTCTCGACCTCACGCCCGACGTAACGGATACATCCAGCGTTGGCTTCGAAGTGCAGCGTCGCTGGAAGGCTGCCGTTCGAGATCAGCGCGCATGCCCACGAAAGGATTCCGGCATGGACATTGAGTATATGGGGCAGCATTATCCCCAGAAAGAACATGGAAAGAAAGAATAACTTAACCTGAAAGAACAATCAGCGGAGCAGGCCCCTCGAGGCCGCTCCAATTTGGAGGAACATAGAGAGATATGGCAACTAAACTTTTCGTAGGTAATCTACCCCATAGCACCACCGATGCCGCGCTAGGCGAGTTTGTGACCAACGCGGGTTTTCAAATCGCCTCGGCAGTGGTGATTCGCGACAAGATGACGGGGACTCCCCGAGGATTCGGTTTTGTCGAGCTTGGCGAAGGCGAAGACGCTCAGCGGGCAATCGCCGGCCTGAATGGCCAATCCCTGGAGGGCCGCCCATTGACTGTCAATGAAGCTCGCCCCCAGCGCACGGACTTCGCCCGACCGCGCGGCGGCAGTGGCGGCGGCAGAGATAACTTCCGGCGGCGGCGAGATTATTAAAGCTGGGAGCTCGATGTGGGCTGGCGCAGACGGTCGCTCTTGACCGTCTGCGATCTCCCGCAGGAACGCTCGAGGTTGTTCCCCCGACCTATCAGGCCTTCACAACACTGCGGTACGCAATAATCTACTCTGGGCTCGAAGGGTTTGCCGGAAGGCTGACCTTAGGCCCGGGGCTCGGCGGTACGCTTTTCAGTCCGCCTTTGCCGGCGTTTACCTGGGCGAGTCTCTTCTCGAGTTCGGTCATGAAAGCCTGCCGGCTGGCCCCGTGTACAGGCGGCCCGATTCCAATGCGACGAGTCTCCAATTTCAAATCGCTGCAGTCTGCGCGTCTGAATCCGCCCTTTCGAATTTCAAATCGCCGCAACCTGCGCGTCTGAAATCTGCTATCTCTAATCTCAAACAATTGTCAGAGTGCACGCGCGCCAGCCACCTCAACATCGCAGCCCGCGAAGCGGGCGAAAGACCGTAGCCAATGGCGCAACCGTGGGTGAGGAATTCAGGTAAAATCCCCTCCAGCCTCCAAGAGAAATTGATCGCCTTCCTCAAGAAGAACGGCATCGCCTACGCCGAGCGATACTTTTGGTCGTGATTTCTTTCGCCCTTAAAGGGGTTCGGGCGGGGCTCAATTCTCCCACGGCTTGGAAGGTGTGAAAAAATCATGGCGTAGGGGCGGCCCTTGTGGCCGCCCTGGGGCAACCACAAGGGTTGCCCTTACAAGGCCCTGTCAACACGTGATTTTTTCACACCTTCTTGCGCCCTGGGCTACGCTCTTTCGCCCGCTTCACGGGCTGCTTGGTTCAGCAAGCGAGGGGTTATCCGGCTTCGACCGGGATAACTCGGCGGCCTTTCTAATCGTGAACCTTAATTAACACGGGGCTGGCGCAGACGGTCGCTTTTTACCGTCTGCGATCTCCCGAAGGGACGCTCGAGGTTGTTCCGCCGATCTGTCAGACCTTCACGTTCAAGCCCCGCGGGATTGAGGGGTTCCCGCCGCGGCCAGCGATCATAGGTTTCACCTGCGCCTAATGACCCTAGGTCCCTTCGGGACCCTACTGCGCTTTGGCGTCCCGCGCCTGGCCTCCAGCGTATGACCTTTTGTCCCTTGCAGTTCTTTCTTGCACTTTTTACTTGACACGCCCTTCCAAACATGGTAGCCTAGAATTGTGGTTAAGGGAAGAAAAGTCAGGGAAGCGAAGGCAGGCAAGACGGAGAGAATGAGATGCGCACCGGCGAAAAACGCCGCGACAGCAAAAAAGAATGTTATTTAGAGGGAACGAACTCAATAAGTCATTTAGAATTAATGACTTATGTTTTTACGAGGCTCAAAACGAACTCATTTTTCAGCACAAACGAACGCCGATCGGGGCGAAAAAGTGCTAAAAAACAGCCCTTACGTGTCTTCGAACCCAAGATTGCGGTGCGCCGGGCGCCGCTGCGCGCCCTTTGCGGGGCTAGAGATAACGTGAATCGCCCCGCAACGTGTGACCGGGAATCCACGCCGTCAATCTTCCCCGGCGTTTGTGCGAAACTTGGATTCCCGCTTGCGCAGCAACGACGGAAAGCCCGAGCGGGAGGCCGGCTGCGGCGAAAGGAAGAAAAATGGACCAAAAGAACTTCTTCAGCTTGATCGATCGTGTTGCGGTGGTGACTGGGGGCGGGCAAGGGATCGGCGAAGGAATTGCCACGCGTTTACACGCCGCCGGGGCCAGGGTAGCGGTGCTGGACGTCAACGAAGCAGCCGCGAGGCCGGTCGCCGATGGGATTGAGGGATTGGGCGTGAAGTGCGACGTCGCTTCGGCTTCTTCAGTGAAGGATTCAATCGAAACGGTGCGGCGCGAGTTGGGGCCCATTGACATCTTAGTGAATAACGCGGGAATCTCAGGCAAGACAGCGCGGCTCTGGGAGTTGGACGAAGAGGATATGGACCGCGTTTATGCGGTGAATCTCAGGGGAACCTTCCTGATGTGCCGGGCGGTGATTCCCGAAATGCTGGGGCGGCGCTACGGGCGGATTGTCAACATGGCGTCGATCGCAGGCAAGGAGGGGAACCCCACCCTGGTTCCTTACTCGAGCACCAAGGCGGGGGTGATTGCGCTGACCAAGGCGCTTGCCAAAGAAGTAGCGGGCCAGGGCGACATCACCGTGAACAGCATTGCTCCCGGAGTGGTCAGAACAAAGATCCTGGATACCATCGCGCCGCAGACGGTCCAGTACATGATCAGCAAAATCCCCATGGGGCGAACGGGCAAGATCGAAGAGGTGGCGGCGCTGGTTCATTTCCTCGCTTCCTCGGAGGCTTCGTTCACCACGGGGCAGTGCTACGACATCTCGGGGGGGCGAGCGACGTACTGAAAAGTTGTCAGTCGTCAGTTGTCAGCGGTCAGTCGTAGGGTGGTCTTAGTCAGTGTCCGAGCGCGCCACAAGAGCCCGCCCAGTCCCCTGCCCGGTCGTCGCACGCGGCCGGGGGCAGCGGATAATGGACGACGGACCACGGACCACAGGCAGCAGACGACGAACGACTGACAACGGACAACCGACCACGGACAACCGACAACTGACAACGTGGTAATCTTGGAATTATATGCGTTTTGAGCTTTTCGTGGCGATGCGGTACTTGAAGGCGAAACGGAGACAATCGGTGATCTCCGTCGTCACGATAATTTCGATTATCGGAGTCACGGCTGGGGTTTGCGCGCTGGTTGTGGCGCTGGCAATCAACAACGGGTTCCGGGAGGAATTGGAAAGGAGCCTGCTGGGCGCACTCGCCAACGTCAACCTGCTGCGCTCGAAAAACGATGGGATAAGAGACTACGAAGCGCTCACGGCGCGGCTCTCGAGGCTGCCGCACGTGGTGGCGTGCGCTCCTGCGCTCTACGGGGAGGTTCTGGCTTCATTTCGCTCTCGTGCTTCGGGCATCGTTCTGAAAGGCATCGACCCGCAGCGTGAGGTCCACGTCGGCGATCTGCTTCGCAAGCTGCGGGAGGGGACACTCGAGGGGCTGTCGCAGAGCTTTGAGGACGCTGATCCGATTATTCTGGGCAAGGAGTTGGCCAAGTCGCTGGGGGCGTACTTGGGCGACACCATCCTGATTACCAGCCCGCAAGGCTATTTGACTCCTCAGGGGATATTTCCCAAATACCGCCATTTTCGGGTGGTGGGAGTATTCGACTCGGGCTTCTACGACTTTGACGCCACCTGGGCGTTTACCAACCTTCCTGCGGCGCAACGCTTGCTGGATTTGGCCGACGTGGCTTCCGTGATTGAGTTCAAGATTGACAACATCTACCTGGCGCCGGACGTGGCCGAGAAAATTCGGGCTGCCGCGGGCAAAGGATTTGAGACCACCACCTGGATGGAGCAGAACCACTCCCTGCTGAGCGCTCTGCGCCTCGAGCGGTTGGTGACGATCCTGACGATCGGCCTGATCGTGGTGGTTGCAGCCCTCAACATATTTATTACTCTGGCCATGATGGTGATGGAGAAGAGCCGGGATATTGCCGTGCTGATGTCCATGGGCGCCCGGAGGAGACAAGTGTGGGCGGTCTTCACTCTTCATGGGTTGCTGATCGGGTCGTTTGGAACTTTGCTGGGACTTGTTTTGGGTTATGGGAGTTCCTGGGTGGGGGGCCGTTACAAGCTATTCCCGTTGCAGGCGGATGTTTACACATTAGCTTCGGTTCCCTTCCATGCGCGTCCCTGGGACGGCGTCTGGATTAGCCTGGCGGCGCTCACGATCAGCTTCCTGGCGACACTTTATCCGTCGCTAGCCGCGTCCGGATTGGACCCGGTGGAAATTCTGCGCTACGAGTGACCCGATGGCTCAATGACCCGATGACTCAATGGCTCAATGACCCGATGACCCAATGACTCAATCCCTTTTGCGCACCGAGAAACTGACCAAGATCTTCCGTTCCGGCGACGAAGAGATCGTCGTCTTGGACGATCTTCACCTCGAAATTCAGGCGGGAGAATTCGTGGCCCTGGTGGGCGAATCGGGAACGGGCAAGACGACGCTGCTCCACATGCTCGCTGCTCTGGACACTCCGACGAGCGGTGAGGTATACTTCAGTGGACAGAAGTTGAGCGAGTTTTGCCCGGAGGAACGTGCCGCCTATCGCAATGTGCAAGTCGGTTTTGTATGGCAGATGCACTACCTCCTGCCGGAATTCAGCGCGCTCGAGAACATAGTGATTCCGCAGTTGATCAGCGGCCGTGACTTTTCACCGGCCAAAGAGCGCGCCAGGGAACTGCTGGACGAAGTGGGGCTGGCGAATGCTGCGACGCGACTCGTGGGTGAGCTTTCAGGGGGTGAGCAACAGCGAGTCGCTTTGGCCCGGGCCTTAGCCAATCAGCCCGCGGTGCTACTAGCCGATGAACCGACCGGCAGCCTGGACCATCGCACCGCCCGGCGGGTGATTGAGTTGTTGGAGGGACTGCACCGGGATCATCATTTGACCTCGGTGCTGGCCACTCATAATCTCGACTTAGCCCGGCGCGCGCAGCGGATTTTACGCCTGGCGAATGGAAAGGTGACCTGCGAGTAGTGCGAACCTCGGCTTTTGAGGTGCGCGACTGTAATCCCAATGGTTTGACGATCTGCTTGCCCCGGCTGGTTTGGGGGCGGGGGCAAGGGTTCCCGCGAAGGCTGAGGAGCTATGTTTGAGAGGTACACGGAAAAGGCGCGGCGCGTGATCTTTTTCGCCCGCTATGAAGCCAGCCAATTCGGCTGCCCCTATATCGAGACCGAGCATCTGCTGCTGGGGTTGCTGCGCGAAGACAAGGCGCTGACCAACCGTTTCCTACGGTCCCACGCCTCCATTGAATCCATCCGTAAACAAGTTGAGGGGCGGACCCCGGTACGCGAGAAGGTCTCGACTTCCGTCGACTTGCCTTTGAGCCAGGAGTGCAAGCGGGTGCTGGCCTTTGCGGCGGAAGAGGCCGAGCGCCTTTCGCACAAGCATATCGGGACAGAGCATCTGTTGTTGGGTTTGCTGCGCGAGGACAAGTCGTTCGCGGCGGAAATGCTGCACGAACGCGGGCTACGCCTCCCCTCGTTGCGCGACGACTTGAACCGCGCACAGAACGAGAAGGCTTCCAGCTCGCGCCCTAAAGAGGCCTCCCTGCTCTCCGAATTCAGCCGCGACCTCACCCAGTGCGCGATGGAAAACCAGCTCGATCCCCTGATCGGCCGGGAAGCCGAACTGGAGCGGGCCGTCCAAATCCTCTGCCGCCGGACCAAGAATAATCCCGTGCTCATCGGGGAGCCGGGAGTAGGCAAGACGGCCATCGTCGAGGGCCTGGCGCAACGGATTGCGGATGGCGATGTGCCTTCCTTCCTCGCCGACAAGCGTATTCTGGCGCTGGACCTTTCGTTGATTGTGGCGGGCACCAAATACCGCGGCCAGTTCGAAGAACGCTTGAAAACCATCATGAAGGAGTTGATGGAGTCGCAGAACGCTATCGTGTTCATCGACGAGTTGCATACCCTGGTGGGAGCCGGATCGGCCGAAGGCTCGCTCGATGCCGCGAATATCCTCAAGCCGGCGTTATCGCGCGGCGAAATCCAGTGCATCGGCGCCACTACTCCGGCCGAGTACCGCAAATCGATCGAAAAGGACCGGTCGCTCGAGCGGCGCTTCCAGGCGGTGAAGGTTGCTCCCCCGTCCGAAGCAGAAGCCATCAAGATTCTCTTCGGAATCAAGGACCGGTACGAGAAGTTTCACGCGGTCACTTATACGGACGAGGCCCTGAGCTCCTCGGTGTACCACTCCAGCCGCTATATTCCCGATCGTTTCCTGCCCGACAAAGCCGTGGACCTGATTGATGAGGCGGGGGCGCGGGTGAAGTTGCGGCAGAGTTCCTTGCCGGAAGAAATGATCGACGTGCAAAAGCGCATCAAGTTCGTCGTTCACCGGATGGAGAATGCCATCGCTAACCACGAATTCGAAAAGGCGCGCTTCTATTCTGACGAGGAACGAAAGGAACGGGAGAACCTCAGGCTGCTGCGCGAGAAATACAATATCGACGAGACCGCCATGGGCAGCGTGACCCGCGAGGACATCGAGGATGTGGTCTCGCGCTGGACGGGCGTGCCGGTGACTTCGATCAAGGAAGAGGAGAGCTCGAAACTGCTGCGCACGGAGGAGGAGCTGCACAAGCGCATCGTCAGCCAGGATCGCGCCATCTCAGCCTTGGCTCGAGCCATTCGTCGTTCCCGCGCCGGTCTGAAGCCTCCCGGCCGCCCCGTGGGTTCTTTCCTGTTCTTGGGGCCTACCGGCGTCGGCAAGACGGAAATGGCCCGTTCCCTGGCGGCCTTTCTTTTCGGAAGCGAGCGGGCGCTGATTCGTTTCGACATGTCGGAGTTCATGGAGAAGCACTCCGTCTCCAAGCTCATCGGGTCGCCTCCCGGCTACGTGGGTTACGAGGAGGGAGGCCAACTGACGGAGCGGGTCCGGCGCGCGCCCTATTCGGTGATTCTCCTGGACGAGATTGAGAAGGCCCACCCGGATTTGTTCAACATTCTGCTTCAAGTCTTCGAGGACGGACACCTGACCGACGGGCTGGGGAACACGGTTGATTTCAAGAATACCCTCCTCATCATGACTTCGAATATCGGGGCTCGCTACCTGCAACGCCGGTCCCACCTGGGATTCCAGTCGGCAGCCGAAGGTACAACCGAGCGGAAAGCCGAAGACATGGTGATGGCGGAGGTCAAGCGGCTGTTCAATCCGGAGTTTCTCAACCGCCTGGACGAAGTCATTGTGTTCAATGCGCTCTCGGACCAGGATCTGGTGCAGATCCTGGAACTTCTGGTGGGGCAGATGAACCAGAACTTGGAGCACAAGAATATTTCTCTTAGCCTATCTAGAGAGGCTAGCCAATGGATTCTGGAAAAAACCTGCGAGGACCGTTCCTACGGCGCTCGTCCGCTACGCCGGGCTCTGCAGAAGTACGTTGAGGACCCGCTTTCGGAAGCTCTGATCCAAGGGGAGATTCACCCTCCCTCGGTTCTGGAAGTCGTGGTTGAGAACCAGGGACTCAGTTATCGTTCGATGAACGACAAACTTGTTGCGGCCACGCCACTCGCCCGTTAGTGAGGCCTGTCAACCTGACCCACTACAGAAATGCCACATCGGCTCAGCGTGTGATAATATTCGTTTTCGAGTCGTCGGGCCAACTCTCCGAGAATTCCCGGCATCGGACTCTCTGAGCACAATCTACGAGGGGGGAAGAGCGTTTCTTGAAGAGTAGTTTTGCTGCGCGCAGACCAAGGAAGAGATTTGTAAAGTTGACGCTCGTCGCCATGCTTATGGGCTTGCTTTCCGGCATGGCGCTTCGGGGGCAGACGGCAGATCAGAACCCATCCTCTTCATCAAGTGGGCCTTCTTCCGCCCAGCAGACGCCTGCCCAGCCCTCCGAGACTTCGACGGCGGGCCAGCAACCGCCTTCTACATCAGGCCAGAAGCCGCCCGCCCGACCGCAGACTCCGCCCGAGGCGCCCGCGCCGAAACTGCAACTGGAAACGCCCCAGGCGCCGCCTGCTCAGCAGAAGCCTCCTGTACTCACCAATCCCACTGGGCCCGCGCAGCCGGAAGCCAAACCTGCAGCCCAGCAAACGATCCAGGCGATTTATTTTCGAGGCAACCGTCGCATAACAAGTGCGGTGATGCGTGCCCGCGTTTTCTCGAAGGTAGGCGACGTCTATAACGAGAGCGCTCTGCGGCGAGATTTCATGTCGCTCTGGAACACCGGCTACTTCGACGACATTCGCTTGGAAGAAACGGATTCCCCCAAAGGCGGCAAGATCGTTACCTTCTTCGTGCGTGAAAAGAAGCTGGTTCGCAGTATTGACTACAAGGGCTTGAGCACCGTTCAGCAATCGGACGTGCTGGATGAATTCAAGAAGCAAAAGGTCGGCCTTTCCATCCAGTCGCAGTACGATCCCGTAGTCATCCGGCGAGCTGAAGTGGTGCTTCAAGATATGCTCTCGGCGCATGGGAAGATGTTCGCCACAGTCCGGCACCGCACGCGGAATATTCCGCCCAACTCCATGGCTCTCACCTTTATCGTGGTGGAAGGCCCCAAGGTCAAAGTCGGGAGCGTCCGCTTTGCCGGAAACCATGTCTTTTCCGCTCGCGAACTCGAGCGCTCCATGAAATACTCCCGGCCTTCCGGCGCTCCACCCTGGTTCTACTGGTTCCATAAGACCTACGACAAGGAGAGGATCGAGGCCGACCTCGAGAATATCCGCGATCTCTACCGGGATCACGGCTACTATTTCGCTCTGGCAAAAGAGCCGGAGACGAAGATGGTGGACACGCGGCGGCGCTGGCCGTTCTTTTTCTACAGTTGGGGACGGGGCAAACGAGTGGATCTGACCATCCCGGTCGAGGAGGGCTTGCAGTACCGCCTGGGCCGGTTTGTCATCCGCGGCAACAAACTCTTCAAGCAGGAACAGTTGGCTACAATCCTCAGGCTCAAGCCCGGAGACGTCTTTTCGCTCGCCAAGGTTCGCAAGGCTATGGAGAACTACACCAAACTCTATGGCCAGTTCGGTTACATTAATTTCACCGCTTCGCCCGATATCGAGCCGGATAACAAACGCCAGGTCATCAACCTGGCGCTGGACTTCGAGGAAGATAAGCAGTTCATTGTTCATCGCATCGAGTTCTCCGGCAATACCAAGACGCGCGACAAGGTGATTCGGCGCGAATTGCTGCTCAGCGAAGGAGATATGTTCAACTCCTCGTGGTGGGACCTGAGCGTGTTGCGGATAAATCAACTGGGCTTCTTTGATACCGTGAAGAAGGAAGATTACGAGATCACCCAGAACGCCTCCAACGGCACCGTCGACATCACCATGAAGGTCAAAGAAAAAGGCAAGAACGCCATTGGGTTTTCGGGCGGGATCAGCGGCTTGGCGGGTAATTTCGTCGGGGTCAATTACGCCACCAACAACTTCCTGGGGCTGGGCGAAACCCTGAGCATCCAAACGGAGTGGGGGACTTATCAGAAGCTCTACTCATTTGGATTCACCGAGCCGTACGTTTTTGATCGTGCCATGACCTTGGGGTTTACGGTCTACCGCAGCGATTACCGTTACGACCAACTGCGCCAATTGGCTTATGCTTACGGCGTTAATCCGACCCAGCTCGCCAGCTCCGCTTATGGTCAATACTACGCCCAGAATTTTCAGCAGAATTCCGCCGGCTTCACCGTGTTTAGCAGTTATCCTCTGCGGCGCCATTTCGCCCGTTTGGGTTTGACCTACAGCTACTCCTATAGCAGCATGCAGGCGTTCAATGCGGCTTCCCAGTCGTTCTTTGAGGCCATCAATTTCCGCGGCTTGGCAGGTCCCTCGGCGCTGAGCGGCATCGTCTCCAGTTCCCTGATGCCGACTTATACTTTTAACACCATCAATGATGCGTGGAACCCCACCCGCGGAAAGTACCTGGCTGCGACACTGGGGATATCCGGATTGGGAGGCAACGTTTATACCGTTACTCCCTCCGTCGAGTTCAAGTACTATCATCCCGTCCGCAACGTTCGCTCCGAGAAGCCGCAAGCCTTCGGCATGCGCATACTGGCGGCTTCCATCGAGGGATACGGTGGCCGTGTTCCCCCGCCTTTTTCGCGCTTCTACGTCGGCGGCGAGTATGACATCCGTGGTTTTGATATCCGGTCCATCAGCCCCTTGGCTTTCTTTCCAGGACTGGGGCAGGTGTGCAACCGCGACAACTTTGGCAATCCCATTTTGGCCAGCGGCTCGAATGGCCAAAAGGGAGGGACGTGCGGGTCTTACACCCAATTCCCCTATTACACGCCCATCTACCCCGGCGGAGACACAGAGATCATTAGCAATTTTGAATATCGCGTACCGATTGCCGGCCCGGTCACCCTGGCGGCATTTATGGATGCTGGCAGCGCCTTCGTCCTGCGCACCAACCAGCTCCAAATTGACACCTCGATTCCTAGCCTTGCGCAGTTGAGCTCGGAATACCCGTACTTCCAACTGCCGACAAGACTGAAGATTATCTCGACTACCAACTTACGCCCCCGCAGCTCAACCGGGCTCGACATGCAGATCATCTTACCCGTGGTTAATGCGCCTTTTCATCTTTATTATGGATATAATTGGCTTCGCGAGGATAACGTAACTATAACCCCTCCGCAGGTCCTGCCGCCACAGACGATGTTTCCCAATGAGGCTACCTATGTCGCTGCCGAAGGCTTGTTCCACCAGTTCCGTTTGCGGGAGCGAAAAGGCAGGGTTGGGTTCACGGTAGTCCGCACCTTTTAGAGACAAAATGAGTTAGAATGTGTTATCGCACTTAGGATTCTAATCCATTGAAGGAGATTGAATGAAGACTCGAGTTTCTACAATTACTCTACTGTTCTTCCTGGGAGCTGTCCCGGCAGGTCTGCTGGCTCAGAGTTCGGGAACCTCCGGCAAGGTTGGCGTCGTCAATATTCAGGAGGCCATTCTAAGCACGGGAGAAGGAAAGAAATCGATGGCTGACCTTCAGAGGAAGTATCAGCCTCGCCAGGCTGAGGTTGTGAAACAAAACCAGGACATTCAAGCCATCAACGACCAGTTGCAAAAACAGGCCGCCACGCTAAGCGAGGATGAGCAGCGACGCCTGAACCGGGACCTGGAAGAAAAGCAGAAGGTCCTAAAGCGGACGACCGAGGACGCGCAAGCCGACTTTTCCGCTGATCGGGATGAAATGTTCCGCCGCATCGGGCAGAAGATGGTCAATGTGATTCGGGATTATGCGCAAAAAAACAGTTTCTCTCTGGTCATCGGCAGCGACCAGATCCCGATCTATTACGCGGCCACGGAAATCGACTTGACGGACCAAATCGTGAAGCTTTATGATGCCGCTAACCCGGTTGACGCCCCGACGACAGGTGGGGCGGCGACGCCTTCTGCGACGCGGTCCACTACGCCCGCCGCCACCAAGCCAGCGAACAAGCCAAAGCCCTAACGAGGTATGGCTAAGGGAACTGTGTTGCCTGTGGCCTGCCCCACTGAGTACCGGCGGTGGGGTGTGCCCAGCCGCACTTATCACACACCGTTTGCTGTTGCATCCAGCCTGAGGCTCGCATAGTATAGATACATAGCCGAATTAGACAGAACATTCCAAGGCTTCCATCGGCAGGCGTAGGGCCCTGAGCGAGTCTGCCTGAAAGGGTTGGGTGGTAGCGGCGATTTCACATCGCCATCGAGCGAGCCAAGGATGAAGAACCAAAAAGCGAAAACGGTTGCTGATTCTCTAACGGAAACGGTGGAAATTGTTCTTCCCAATGACGCCAATCCTTTGGGTAACATTCTGGGCGGCAAAGTTATGCATCTGATCGATATCGTAGGAGCGATCTCCGCCCGCCGCCATTGCCGAACTCTCTTGGTGACTGCCTCGGTCGATAATCTGGACTTTGTTCATCCGATTAAGATCGGCCAATTGATTGTGCTGCGAGCTTTCGTGACGCGCGCGTTTCACACCTCTTTAGAGGTTGAGGTCAATGTCTTTTTGGAAGATGCTCTGACGGGTGAGCGCCGCCAGACCAGCTCAGCCTTCGTCACTTACGTAGCGGTTGATCGGGACGGCCGCCCGACCAAGGTCCCTCCCATAGTCCCCGTGACCGCAGAAGAGAAACGCCGTTTCCGAGAGGCATTGGTGCGGCGCCACCGTCGCCTGGCGCTTGCGGCTCGCGCTCATCGTCGATATTTCGAGAAAGAGTAATAGGGGCGGCTCTTGTGGCCGCCCTCAGGAGTTCCCTGCATTGACGAGACCTGACGCCCTCGGCTACCCATCAGCGCTCTCCCCCTTGGAGGAGAGGGCCGAGCGGCATTTTCTTCAGCCGGAGCGGGCCGGGTGAGGGGGTCACCGGTGGCGAATGGAGAAGCAAATGAAGAACAAAAGAGAAAAGATCTTCTCAGGAACACCTTGGGAACCTAAGCTCGGTTACTCGCGCGCCATAAAGGTCGGGGACATGGTCTACGTCTCCGGAACCACGGGGACAGACCCTTCCGGAAAGGTTCTGGCCCCGGGAGACATGTACGCGCAGACGGCGCAGGCAATTCAGAATATCGAGAGCGCCCTCAAACGCCTTGGCCTGGGCCTTGAATACGTAGTGCGTACGCGCATTTACGTCACCCAGATGGAGCGCTGGGAGGAGGTGGCAAGGGCGCACTCGGAGTTTTTCGGAACGATTCATCCGGCAACTACGCTGGTCGAGGTCGCACGCTTTGTTGACCCGGAGATGCTAGTAGAAATTGAAGCTGTCGCCGTCAGTTGACAATTTCTGACGATCAGATGTTCTGTTGTCCAATCTTCAGACTCGGGCGTAGCGCGGACCCCAGCTTTTCAGGTCCGTGCTGCCTGCTCAATCCCGAGTCGACGGCTCACAGAAAGACTCGTACACAATAACCCCAATGATTATTGAGACGGACGATACGCCGAAGATGGCGAACAACCAATATACCGTGCTCCAATCCAGACGCAACGAGCCCCACCCGGTAAGCGCGTAAAGCACTCCGGAGACGGCAATGGACACTAAGGTAATGAAACAGCCGCTGAGGAGGCCAAAGACCAACGCTTTTCGTAGTTTTTGTCTTTCACCGTTGGAGCGCATGATTGAAAACCCTCCGCTGGCGAGGTTGAATGTGGGTAGGGGGACCTCCGTTCTTGAGATCCGCGGGTCTTATCTAGCGACTGACTTCTCCGGCGTGTATTCTAACGTTGTGTCTCGATTCCGTTGCAATATTCTTTTCGAAGGACATTTCAAGAACGGAAATGCGCGCTACCGCTTCGTGACAGGTCCCTTGAGGATTTGGGGGATTTTAGAGAAGAGGCTCGCGGCGCTCTGCACTTGCGGATCGCCTTTTGTTTCCGCTTCGTCACCACTGGAGAGGCCGAAAACCAGGCTAAGCAGTTCGACCTTGATTTTCAGTTTCAGGTAATCCTGGTCGTTGCCCCAGAATTCCTCAGGCGTCCGAATCCCTCGCCTAGTGAGGTAATCTTTGAAATTGTCGAGCATGGCGGCGTCGGGGTGGAACGAGCTATTCAACCGCCCATGCACGGTCAGGTACTCCGAGGCGAAGTCGGTGAAAATCCCGGTCTGGTTCATAAAAGTGACCCAGGGATCGAGTGTGGGTGGAGGGATTTCGACGTCCGGCGCAATCCCACCGCCGGGCGAAAGCGGCCTGCCGTCATCGGTAGAGAAGTGGTTGGAAGTGGAGGCCGGGTCGAGTTCGCGGCCCGGCGAGGCCAGGCTGGTTCCCGGAAGAGGCCGTTGTAGGGAGCGGCCGCTGGGGGTGAAGTATTGGGCGGTGGTCAAGGCAAGTCCGGTGTCCTCGCTCAGGGGCGTTACGGATTGCACAACGCCTTTTCCGTAGGTTGGCCCGCCGGCGATGACCGCCCGGTCGTGCTCTTGCAACGCCGCCGCGAGCACTTCGGCGGCGCTGGCCGTATCCCCGTTCACCAGGAGGATCATGGGCAGGTCGAATTGTTTTGGAGGCGCAGTTGTGCGATAGGCTTTTTCCGGCGATGCCCGGCCGCGCATGGTCATCACCAGGGCGTCGGGTTTCAGGAAGAGACTGGCGACGCCAATCGCGGCGTCCACCACGCCGCCGTGGTTATCGCGCAGATCGAGTACAAGACCGTCGAGAGGCGACGCCGCGAGCTTTTCCACCGCGTCCAAGACTTCCTGCGGGGTTTTCTCTTCGAAGCTGCTCAGGTGGATGTACGCGATTCCGGGTGACAGCAAGAACGATTTATCCACGCTGGGCAGGGCCACTTCCGCGGGTTTCAGATTGTAATCCTGCGCAATGTACTTGCCCGGGTGGATAACCCCCAGGCGAACCGGATGCGAGCGGGAGCGCCGCAGCAATTCGACCAAGGTTTGAAAGTCTACCCGGCTGACGCGTGTGCCATTGATTTCCACAATCTCATCGCCCGGACCCAGCCCCGCCCGCGCCGAGGGGGAGTTCTGGGCCGTCTGGAGCACAAGTATTTTCCCCGGCGTCACATACAGGATGGATCCAAATCCCAGCGCCTCGCCACGCGTTTGTTGTTTCAGCATTTCGAATTGGTCGCGGTCGAAGAAGGAGCAGAAGGGGTCAAGGGCGGAGAGCATGCCCCGGATTCCGCCATCAAGAACTACGGTATCGGGATCAACAGGCTCCGCAAAGTTCTTTTGAATGGCGCCGTAGGCTTGGGTGAACTTCAGGCTTTCGACGGTGACCTCGTCCGAGGGCGGAGAGTTCTGTGCGAAACTGACAGCCCCGCGGGTCAAGGCTGCGAGACCCAGCAGGCTGTACGCAACGAACTTTGTCCAGCGCTTCAACTTGGCAGAGCCATCCTCCTTCATCAGTATAACCCGAGCGCTGCATGTAGCGGCAACCCTTGTGGTTGCCCTCGGCTGGCCACCAAGCCGTCCCTACGACGAGACTTGAGTATAACCCAGGTGCAATCTGCCCACCCTGAGTGTAAAATGTTTCCGTAATAATCAGCGTCTCTTGGAGGAGTTTTGACCATGGAGAAAGTGCAAGATGCAAGCCGCCGCGATTTCTTGAAGACGGCTGCCGCCATAGCCGCGGCTTCCGCGCTGCCGAGTGGGGCAGCGCCGGCCATCCTGGCGAACCCAAGTCCCAACAACGTCGTCAATTATGGAATGATTGGCACGGGGACTGAGGGCTGTACGCTGCTCAAGTTCTTAGCGACCATCCCCGAGGGCCGGTGTATTGCCACCTGTGACATTTACCCCCCTAATCTCAAGAAGGGCGTCGAAACCATCGGATCGAATCCTCAGACTTATGAAAACTACCACGAGATGCTGGAGAGGAAAGATCTCGATGCGGTGATGGTGGTAACGCCGCTTAATCTCCATACCCAAATGGTCGTCGATGCCTTGAGCGCGGGCAAGCACGTCTTTGTCGAGAAGACCATGTACTTCAAGGAGGACGAGGAGGACCGGATTCGCAAGTCGGCGGAAGAGCATCCAAAACAAGCGCTTCAAGTCGGCCTGCAACGCCGCTCGAGCGAGCTTTACCAAGTGGCCATGGAGATGATTCGCAAAGGCGCACTGGGCAAAGTGATGTTCGTGCGCGCCAACTGGCATCGCAACAGCAACTGGCGGCGACCCGTGCCCGACCCCAAGTTCGAGCGCCTCATCAACTGGCGCATGTACAAGGAATATTCGGGCGGATTATTTGCCGAGTTGTGTTCCCATCAGTTGGACGTGGCGAATTGGGCTATCGGAGCAGATCCTGTCTCGGTGGTAGCTACCGGGGGAATCGACTATTGGAAGGACGGGCGCGAAGTCTGCGACAACATCCAGGCGATTTACGAATACCCAGGTGGCCAGAAGTTTCTGTGGAGCGGCGTTCTCTTTAACGAGCATTTCCAATTTGAGGAAGAGATTATGGGCGATCGCGGAACGCTCGTTATCACGCTCGGGAAGGGACTGTTCTATCGCGAACCCGTGGCCAAGGTATCGAATACCGGCTTGAAGGAAAACTGGTGGGCCGGCGCCACGGTGTCGAAGGCGGCAGCACAGGAAGGCATCCCCATTTTCCCGGAGCGCAACGCCAATCAAGAGCCGGGATTCGTTGACCGCGAATTGCTCTACGCCAAGCGGTGGCTGGCGTCAATGGGGATTTACAAATACGAGGAAGCGCACGACCCCTGGTGGAACGAGATGTCGAATTTCTTCGCCTCCATCCGGGAAGGGAAACCCGTCATCGCGCCGCTCGAGATCGGCGTGGCGGATGCCCAGGGCGTCATCTACGGCAACCGTGCGGTGGAAACGGGGCAGAAAATCTTTTGGCCCAAGAAGGCAATGAGTTAATACGAATAATAAATAGTGAATGGTGAATAGTGAATTATAAATAGTAAATTATGACTTATGAACTGAAGGACGATGAGGAGCGCGGCGCGCAAGAGCGACTCCACGTCCGCAATCCACTATTCACTATTCGCAATTCACTATTCACCATTCACCATTCACTATTCCCACTGATTCTGCTCGTCACTTGCCACTCATCACTCGTCACTGCTTCTGAGGACTCAGTTCGCTACGAGGCCTCGCACGAAAGTATGGGCACGGTGTTCACGGTGGCGGTTTACGGGCGGGATCGGACTTTCCTCTCGGAGGTCGTGGAGCAGGTTTTCGAGGAACTTGACCGGCTGGACGAGCAGATGAGCAATTACAAGCCGGAGAGCGAACTTTCGGCCATCAACCGCGAAGCCCCGAGTCATCCCGTCGTGGTTGAGCCGGGGCTGTTTCATCTACTCGAAATCTCGGTCCACCGCAGCGAACAGACGGATGGAGCTTTTGACATTACCGTCGGTCCGCTGATGAAATTGTGGGGCTTTTTCCGCGGCCGCGGCCGCCTGCCCACAAAGGCTGAAATCGCTCAAGTGCTCGAGCGGGTTGGGTACCAGCATCTGAAATTGGATGCCGAACGGCGGACTATTCGCTTTGACGAGCCTGGAGTTGAAATCGACTTGGGGGGAATCGCCAAGGGCTACGCGGTGGATCGCGCCGTGGATATTCTTCGCTCCAATGGGATCACATCGGCGCTTGTCTCAAGCGGCACGAGTAGCATCTACGCCCTCGGCTCGCCTCCCGGAGCACACGGATGGAAGATCACCCTGCGCGATCCCTACGACGCGCGCAAGCCCGCAGATGTCATACATCTCCAGAACTACTCGCTGTCCACTTCGGGCAGCTACGAAAGGTTCTTTGAGATTGGCGGCAAGAACTATTGCCATATTATGAATCCGCATACGGGCTGGCCGGTCCAGGGCATGCTTTCGGCAGCGGTATTGGCGGCTACGGGGACGGACACCGACGGGCATTCGGCAGGCTGCTTTGTGATGGGAGTTGGGGGCACCCGGAAATACCTTGCTGCGCACCCGAATATCTCCGTGATTTTCTACCTTCCCACCGAAACTCCTGCCCAATATAAGCGTGTCCTGCTGCGCTCCGATTCGTACAGCATTCCTGCCGATAGCATCGTGGAAATCGAAAGGTAGCGCGGACCTCAGCTTTTGAGGTCCGCGGCTCTGAAGTTTGCCTGGCAGGGATGCGAAGTGAAACTGCCCTCTCCCGAGGGGAGCGGGTGGCCGCGACGGCGCTTTAAGGGCTCGCTGCCTGGCGACCCCTGCTGGCAGTAGCTCCCTTCCGCCGTTTTTTGACTGGCCGGGCCCCGCGGGAGCCGGACGTTGCGGCGTGCGCAACGGAGACCAGCAGCCTCAGGGCACGATTTACCGATTCCTCGCCGGGGAATGCCTGAGCAAGATCCGGCTCGATTAGGACCAGGTTCGTCCCCCCCCTTTGCTTGCTTGTAATACTTGCCGCGCACTCCGCCCTTGAGTTGTGATAGATCATACTCCGGGCGCAGCTCATCTCGATTCGCTGCTGCCGATGCTCTCCGCATACTGTTTGATCTCCCTCTGTTGTGCCTTCCTCGCACTGATGATCCGTATTCATCATAGCACTCTCTTGGCCCGCAGAATTGACATGGAGTGCAGTCCCCCTGGAGTGGAGATGACATCAACTCCAGGGGGGAGTGCCGTGCGCACTTTGCTATGCCTTCTCGATCCGGAGATTGTCTGTGAAGTTGAAGAAGGTGGCGGCCAAGCGCGCGTCGGCCTCAGCCTTGGCGCGGTCAAGCTGGTTGGCGACCACACCTTCCAGTGTCACGTTCCCGTTCTTCACCACGATGTGAATAGGCGGAAGCGCCTGGTCGGCGTAATGAACGAAGAACGGGTCTCTGTAGATAGCGCGCGCGATAGCAAGGCGCAGCCGGTCATCGTATTGAGAAGTGGGGAGGACTTCCAGGCGGTTATCGAATTCCGCCACTCCCTTGATGTGTGACAGGAAATTGCCAATATCCCCCTTTTTGAAGGGTTGTGTGACCTGGCCACTTACCACCAGCCGGCCGTCCTGGAGCTGCAAGTTAATGTTATCGAAAATCGTGTGAGCGTAATACGTCAGGATCTCTTTCCGCGCCTGGTCCGCGACCTGGCGTTGGGTTGCGTCCTCCGCACGCACGACGATGTTGTCGACCACGGTCATGCCATCCACCTTGCCGGCGGCGCGTTCCGCATCCATCTTGAATCCCACGCTATCCACCGTTCCGGTGAGTATAGCAACCCCGTTGTCCACGTCGACCTGAACGTTCCCATGCTTGAAAACCTGAGCATGGTAAAGCTTGCCCTGTATCTTCGCGGTGATCTGCGCAGACGAATCCATTTGCTTCTTGGCAAATGTAACCTCGGCTGCGATAGCCAGCATCAACGGCGCAAAGAGCAGTTTTGTTCCGCGCATTTTCAATCCTCCTCAGCGCCCGCCGCTTCGATCTATCTTGGGTGGGCCGCATCCAGTGCGGTTCCGTGGGTTCCCTGCCCTTTCACTTTCGCCGATCCCGAGCCCTGGCGGAACCAGCAGTCACGCATATGGACGTTGGGAACACTTTGTAGGTTACAGACCCATGGGCAGGCGGTGTAGCGGCGGATTCACCTCTGGCTTGCCGGAATCAAAGTGGTAATTTGATGAATTACCCCCTGAATTTAACGCGACAGATGGCGGCGTAAAGCTGCCTCTACACTAACGGCCCTGGAGGTCGAGGGCCATGGCAGCGGCGCCGTGCAGCGGCGAGTACATTCCAAGCTCCGCGGGTACGATCTCGGTTGAGTAGCCAATGGTGGGCGAGGCTAGCTCTGTCAAGTAGCGATACAGGGGGTCGAGCAGGACTTGTCCAGCGAGCGTGAGACCGCCGCCGAGTACGATCCGATCGGGGTTCAGAATTCGAATGACCGTCAACAAGCCGCGGGCAAGGTAACGCGCTGCCTCGCGGACGATTTCAAGGTCCGCCTTGTCGCCCTGCGACGCCGCCTGCGTGATATCCTTTGCCGTAATCCCCTCGGATCTGGAATGGCTCGAGTCGCCGAGCGAGGCTAGAGTCTCTCCGCGGCGCAGTCTCCACTCTCTGCCCCGCTCGGCGATAGCCCAACCCGAGCAGAGACTCTCCAGGCATCCCACGGCTCCGCACGAGCATGTGTTCCCCGAGTCGGAGATGGGAATATGCCCCAATTCCCCCGCTAACCCGTCCCTGCCGCGAAAGGTCTTGCCATTCAAAATCAGCCCCGCTCCGATGCCTGTGCTGAGCGTGACATAGACCATCGCTTGCGTGCCGCGTCCGGCGCCATAACGGAACTCGCCCAGCGCGCCCGCATTCGCGTCATTGTCGATCAAGCAGGGCAACTGCAAATTCGCGTCCACCCATTCGGCAAACGAAAAGTCTTTCCAGCCCGGGGAGTGTACCGAAGTGACCCTTTGATGCTGAAAATCAACTGGCCCGCCAAAGCTGATTCCGCAGGCCCCCACGGCAGAGTCGGCATGTTCGAGGAGGGTCCGAGTACGCAGACGTATTTGTTCGAGCATCCATTCGCGGCCGCCGGCGCGGAGGGTCTCGCCCTCGGAAATCGCTAGCTGAGCCCCCTGGCGATCGAAGAGGCCGAGTCGGAAATGGGTGCCGCCGATGTCAAGCGCAAGTACGGAATCTGGTAGGTGGGAGGCGGAGGGTGGGGAAGAACGTCGCAACGTAGGCGAACTCCCCCGCCTAACGCCTGCCACCTGCGACCTACGGCCCTTCGCCATCCACCACCTACCACATAGCACCTACGACCTACGGTTCGTTTCCGATATCGCGGTGTGAAACCCGGGTCTTGTACCCCTCGTCGGCCAGAGCGCGACCAACTTTCTCCGCAATAGCGACCGAGCGGTGACGCCCACCGGTGCAACCAATCGCAATGGTAAGGTAACTCTTACCTTCCTGAATATAATTAGGAAGAAGGTAGTAGAGCATGTCCATCAAGTGTTTCATGAAGGCACGAGTGGACGGGAAAGAGTCCATAAAACGTTGCACCACTGCATCTCGCCCCGTTTTGCTCTTCAATCGGGGGATATAGTTCGGGTTGGGAAGGAAGCGCGCGTCGAAAACCAGGTTGGCGTCCGCCGGCAGGCCGAAACGAAATCCGAACGATATCACGGAAACCAGCGTGGCTCGAACGGCGGACAAACCGCCGAATCGCGTCTGAATCAGCTCTCGCAATTCGTGCACGTTCATCCGGCTGGTATCAATGATGACATCAGCGAGTTGGTGCATGGGCTTCAGCAGGGTGCGCTCCAAGCGGATTCCCTCGCGTGCCGGAAGATCGCGGCCCAGGGGATGGGGCCGGCGAGTCTCCTCGAAGCGGCGGACCAATACCTTGTCGGAGGCCTCCAGGAAGACGAGCGACAAATTCAAGTAGCTGTTTCTTAGATCCTGATAGACAGTGGGGAGTTGACTGAGCGCCGCGCCTTCGCGAATGTCCACCCCCACTGCCGCGCGCTGCATCCGGCTAGTGCCCTGCCAGCACTTTTCCGCAAAGCGCGCGATCAAATCGACCGGCAGGTTGTCCACGCAGTGGTAACCGAGGTCCTCGAAGGCCTTGAGGACTGACCCCTTTCCGGACCCGCTCATCCCCGTGACCAGAACGAAATGTTTTCTGTGCTTGGTGGCGGCTGCGGCCATAGAAAACCAGAAAGCAGAAGGAAACAGCATCTTACCAAGGCTAGTGTCATTTCGGGCGTAGCGAGGAATCCCGCTCTGAGCCCTTCCTCCTCAGACCAGAACGAGATTCCTCGCTACGCTCGGAATGACATCGTGCACAATGCCATACTCATTTTCACAGCTTAGCCCGAGCGCCCTGAGCCAGTTGAGGGTCGTCAGGCTACCCGTTGTCGTAAGTAGGGCAAGCCCCAACCACCAGAACTTCTAGGGAGACGGCTTACTGTACTTCTTTCTGCCTTCTACTTCCTGCCGACTGCCTTTTCAGGGTTCAGGTTCGATCAATCCCAAGTTGCCGTCGGGGCGGCAGTAAATAACATTGACGCGCTCGGTTGCGGGGTTACGAAACACCACGGCGCCTGCGCGCGACTGGTCGAGAGCGGCGATCGCCTCGTCGACGCTCATGGGCTTGATCGGAACTCGCTCGGTCTGGATCGTACGGTGTTCTTCCTGCTCGACACGGCTGGGACCCAGAACGTTCAGGACCACCGTTGTGGCTGGCTTGGGACGCCGCTTACGGGTGAGCTTTCTCTCCCGCAGGCGGACGGCTTGGCGTTCCAGCTTGGCCAGAGCGCCGTTGAGCGAAGTCCGAGGGTCCCCTGACTCTTCGATCCCCACCAGGGTATGATCGCGAACTTTCAAGGTGATTTCGGCCAGGCGGCGGTGCTTTTCCGCAGTTAGAATGACGTGCATTTCGTAGGTATCACCTAAGAGGCGCGTAATCTTTCGTAGCCTTGCTTCAGTGTACCGGCGCAGGTCGTCGCCGACCTCCATTTGTCGTCCAGTAAAGTCAATGTTCATGACTAGACCTCCACGTCAATGCAGAAGAAGATGGACTCCCGTGGGTGCGGGAATGACCGGCAAAGGGGTGTAGTTCGAGCGCGGACTGCAGAGATTCTTCGCGACGCTCAGATTTACGGACGGAGGGTTCGGGATGTCAGACGGACCAACGGTTTCAAGCTCGGAATTCGGGTTCAAGCCTTTACCCTGCGCTGGTGGGTACTGGGAATGCGCATGTCCTCGCGGTACTTTGCCACGGTGCGGCGGGTCACGCAATAGCCGACTTTCTGCAACTGCTGCGTAATTTGTTCGTCGGTAAGCGGCCTTGCGACGTCTTCTTCGTCGATCATTTTCTTCACCAACCGCTTGAGGTTGATTAACGAGGTGGCTGCTCCCGAGGGTCCCTGGACAGCTTCCGAAAAGAAGTAGCGCAATTCGTAAACCCCCTGAGGGGTATAAGCATATTTGCTCGCCACGGCACGGCTGACGGTGGAGGGGTGAACGCCCACTTCCTCGGCGACCTCTTTGATCATCATGGGGCGAAGATAATCTATTCCGCGGTCCAGGAATTCATTTTGGCGGCGAATAATTGCCTCGCATACCTTGACGATCGTCTGTTTCCGCTGCTCGATGTTCTTGATGAGTTGAATGGCGGAGGTGAACCGCTCTTTGACGTAATTGCGCACCTCCCGCGTGGTGCTGTCCTCTCCCAATAGGCGCCGGTAATGGTGGCTGAGCCGCAACTGCGGAAGCCCGTCCTCGTTCATGACCACCTGATAGGTATCCCCCGCCTTCACGAACGCCACGTCGGGTTCGATAAGCCGCGCTTGCGAGTTGTTGTAGCGCTGGCCGGGCCGCGGATCCAGTTTGCGGATCAGATCCACACAACGTTCCACCGTCTTAACGGGCCGGTCGAGGGCCCGGGCGATCTCCCGGTACTGCTTGTTCTGGAGCTGCTTGAGGTAGCCGGAGACGATTTGTTGAGCCAGTGTATTGTCGGGGGCAAGCGTGTGCAGTTGGATCAAAAGGCACTCACGCACGTCCCGAGCCGCCACTCCCACCGGATCGAAAACCTGAATTAACCCCAAGGCCTCCTGAACATCGGCCAGCGAGTGCCCGCCGGTTTGCGCAATCTCTTCCAGCGGAGCGGTAACGTAGCCGTCTTCATTCAAATTGCCAATGATGGAATGTCCTGCCTCGCGTACGGAATCCGAGCAGACAGAAAGGCTCAGTTGCCACTCGAGGTGAGCTGACAGGGAGGTCGGTTGGGAGAGAAAATTCTCGAAAGAAGGTCTTTCCACCACCTCGGCTTCAGGAGAGCGGTACCCAGGGTCAAGGTAATCATCGAAAAAAGTCCCGAAGTCGATCTCTTGGAAGGAATCCTGATGGTCGCCGTTTCGGGCGACGTGATTCGGAGACGGCGGAGTGGTTTCCGCACTCTCGGTCCTCTTGTCGACTTCATCGATGCTCGGAACGTCCTCGGGAACCTCTTCTAAGACAGGATTCGCGACCATCTCCCGATTGATCATTTCGCGCAGCTCCAGCTTATTGAGCGCAAGAACGCTGACCATCTGCACAAGGCCCGGCGTCAGGATTTGCTTCTGCGCCACCTTGAGGTTCAGCCCGATTCTGGGAGAGGGTCCACCGCCCATATAATTCGATGATCCTTGTTGGGTGTCGTAGCGTCGAGGTTATCTCGCCACACACATGGCGGCGTAAAGCCGCCGCTACCCCCAAACCGTTCCACTACCCATCCAGCAAGTAAAGACTGGCGCGATCCAGCTACATTGTCAACCGGAAACTGTCGCCCAAGTATACCCTTTTGACCTCGGCGTCGTTGCCCAGTTCTTCCGGCGAACCAGCCCGGAATATACGTCCAGTATTGATGATATAGGCCCGATCCGTCACTTGCAAAGTATAGGGCACGTTGTGGTCGGTCACTAACACGCCAATCCCACCGCCTTTTAGGCGCACGATGATCTTCTGTATATCCTGAACCGTCAACGGGTCGATGCCCGAGAACGGCTCATCCAGGAGAATGAAGGAGGGAGAAATCACCAACGACCTTGCGATCTCCACTCGCCTCCGCTCCCCTCCGGAGAGCATATAGCCTTCGCTTCGCCTGACCTGCTGCAAACCCAGATCTTCAATCAGCTCTTCCAGCCGCTCACGGCGCTGGTGAGGGGTGAGCGGCAAAGTTTCCAGCACCGCCATGATATTCTCTTCCACGGTGAGCTTTCTGAAGATGGAGGGCTCTTGGGGCAGGTAGCTGATTCCGTTTCTTGCCCGGACATACATGGGGAAGTCCGTAATGTTCACTCCGTCGAGCATAACTTGGCCGGAATCCGGACTGGTAAGACCGACGATAATGTAGAACGTTGTGGTTTTTCCCGCACCATTCGGCCCGAGCAGGCCCACCACCTCTCCCTGAGTAATCTTTAGGCTAATATTGTCAACGACTTTGCGTCCCTTGTACGATTTTGTCAGCTCAACTGTAGAGAGAATCTGCATGGTCGCTCACGGCGCGACACGGTGCTGCGACAAAGAAGGTGTTCCATCACCTCCCTCCACAAGAAGCCTATCATCGTGGACAAACACTGTCAAACGTTGACCGGTGGTAAAGCCCTTTTGATCGTCGCGGATAGCGGGAGGGCCACCCGTCAGGACAATCTTGCCGGTGTCGGCAAAGTATTCGCCATGCTCGCCGGTAGCTCGCCTTCCCGGCTGCTCAACCACGACGTGACCCTGCGCGATGGCGCGCTCTACGTCCGATTCTTGAGTGGTCCCAAGGCGGGAGAAATAGACGTCCATCTTGTCGCCTTCCATGGTGGTCGTCTCTGTCTGCAACTTCACGTGACCACGGTAGCTCGCTTGTTTACCCTCGTCGAAGGCCTCCAGGAAGTCGGCTCGTACCGTAAGAGGCCGCGTCTCGTGCCGCGGGGGTCCAGTGGAACGCGCCGTTCCGGGTGCGTAGGAGGCCGGTTGGAGGTGGGAAGTCAACACCTGCGAGCCGGAGGTCATGCGTTTGGACGTCCTGAATACGTCCAAGCTGGTGGATTCCACAACATCCGCCCCTCGCCAGGCCCGCACTTTACCCTCGTAGTGCATCACCTGGCCGCGCCGCTGGGCCACCATCCGGTCCGCCAAGACGTTCGTGGGGTCCGGGGCTTGCCCGTCCGGCCTCCGATCGCCCGTGGCGAGGTGAGTACTCCGCACCTTGCCGGTGCCTACGGCAGTGTCACTGCCGAGGTCAAAGTATAGCCGCTCACACCTCGCCCTGCTCTCCGCATCCCAGAGTTCGGGATCTCCGGTTAAAGTCACGCCTTGCGAAGCCGCTACATAAACCGACTCCTGCGCGCTGGCATTGCGGTCGCCGTCATGGAACGTGTAATTCCCTGTTTGCGTGATTTCCTTCAAAGCGTGGGTCGCCTCATCGAAGGTGGCCAATAATTGGTCGGCGGTGCTTTCTTGGGCGACACTGCCGGGAGGCGCGCCCTTGAGGGGCGGGAAGACGATATGAGTCGGTTTTCGGCCGCGCAGAGTTTCCAGGTTGCTGAGCGCATCGAAGGTCATCAGGAACTGTCCGGCGGTGATGATGCGCTGGCCCGCCTTGGGGTCGGACGGGTCTATGACCAGCCTGCCCGGACCCACCGTCTCCGCATCCCTCAGGCTCTTCCCGTCTGGCCGAAAGCCGAACTTCAACTCTGACGCGCTGAGCGCCTTCTTCTCCATCGTGGCGGGGCTTGCCTCCGCAACACCCTGACCCAATGTAGGCGCGGATTCCACCACCAACTGCACATTTTGCGATGCATCCCCGCTTTGCACTTTTGCCGGAACGCCGGCCAGGGTGAGGTCAAGTCGACCTGCCAGCAGGTGGCTGGCGCTCCCTTTGTCCCGGGCCTGCCCCGTCACGCTTCCTTGGGCCGACAAATGTCGGAGGGCTCTCGACGCGGCGTCGAAGTCGCCCTCCGCACGATCTGCAGAGAGTTCGACCTGCCTCGCCGCAGAAGATTCCGAAGCTTTAACGGCGCCTTCAAGGTCCACTCGATTGACCCGATTCGCCGCATCCAGAAATACCTTGCCATTGTCGGCCGAGACCTTGCGCTCGCCTTGCGTCACTTGCATAGGACCCCAAAGAGTTATCTGCCTGCTCGGCTTTTCATAACGAAGGCGGCTGGCCGTAAGCTCCAGGGGGGAACCGGACGCAGGGCCGTTGCGCGGCGGCAAATCCACGGTCACGTCTTTCTCAAGCTCCAAGGAGCCATCCTTCGTTTCGTAAACCATCCCCCGGGCAGTTCCCGCAGCCTGTCCCACGCGGAAGCGCACCGCTTCCTCGGTCGTAGCCAGCGACTTCTCATGGTGGTAGGACACTTTTGAAGTGTCCAGATAGATGGTCCGGCTTCCCTTCAGGCCCTCAGCCGGCATCTTCTCCGCCTCAGAATTAAGCTCGATGTGAACGGGGCCGGAGCTGAAAAGGTCACCATTCTGGCTGTTGTACTCGCATTGCTGGGTGCGCATGATGTCGCCGCGCTTCCCCGTTCGGCCGAATAGCTCCACCAACACGTCGTCCAGAACCGTGTTTCCTCCCTGTTTGAAGGATATTGTGCGCGCCGCATGCACGGTGTAAACACGCCGATCGCCGTCCGAGTGCGTAACAGTGTACCCGGAAAGCTGTTGATGAATATCGATGGGCACGTTTTGAGGCAATAAAACGGGTTTCTCTTTGTGGCGGGTAGCGACCCAGTAAGTCCCGCCGACCGCCAGAGTGGTGACCGTCAATGCGCCGCCCACCAGCCAAGCCATCAAATCCTTGCGCCGAGTTGCTCGACGTCCTATGCCGGTCATACCCGAATTTCGCTCACCACCAATTGCAGCGTCGTCACATCCTGAAACACATTCCGGTCCAGCGTGAAAGCCATGTCGAGGGCCTGTCCGGGAGCAAGTGTGGCGCCTCGCTCAGCCATACCCCACCCAATAGCATCAAAGCACTTCGGGCCGCAGGCCACTCTTAGTTTTAGATGCTTTTCCAGGAGGACTCGCGGCCCAAACACGAGGCGAAGATCCCGCGCCGCCAGCACGGGCGTGGGGTTGCCGCAGCCGAAGGGAGCCAACGTTGTCAGGGCTTCGAAAAGAGTCCAATCAATTTCGGCCCCGCTCACCTCGGCATCCACGCGCAGAATCGGCTCGAGATCGAGCGGCGTCAGCACCTCACGAGCGTATTGTTCAAAACGTGTTTCCAACTCTGCGATCCTGGCCGCAGGCAAAGCAAAACCCGCCGCCCGCGCGTGGCCGCCACAGCGCACAAACAGGTCCTGCATGGCTGTCAGGGCGTCGAGGAGGTGAAGCGATCTGATCGATCGCCCGGAGCCTATTCCCAAGCCGCCGTCCACGCCGATGACCAGAGCCGGACGATGGTACCGCTCGACTACGCGCTGCGCCACGATCCCGATCACCCCTCGGTGCCACCCCTTTGCGGCCATGACCAGCGAGTAGCAGTCCCGTTTCTCCGGGTGGCGATCCATGATCTCTGCAATCTCACGCAGAATCGTCTCCTCAACCCTTTGCCGGTCGCGGTTGAGTTTCTCCAGGCGTCCCGCTATCTCCCGCGTCTTCTCCAAGTCAGAGCAGGTAAGCAGGTCGATCACATCGCGTGCATTCTCCATGCGGCCTGCCGCGTTGAGGCGCGGCGCGAGGCGGAAAGCCACGTCCCCTGCCGAGATGTTGCAGCGCTCGAGCCCGGAGACCTCGAACAGCGCTTGCAAGCCGGCCTGCGAAGGTTGTCGCAATCCCTCCAGCCCAAAGCGCGTGATGACACGATTCTCTCCGATCAAGGGAACCACATCAGCAATGGTCCCGATCGCCACGACCTTCAGGTAAGACTGGAGGAGACGACCGGAAAGCCTCTCGCCGAGCAAGGCTTGCACCAGCTTGAAGGCCACGCCTACGCCGGCAAGGAGCTTTTCCGGGTAGCCGGACTCCGCCTGTTGCGGATTGAGGATGGCGCAAGCTGGAGGCAGATGATCACCCGGTAGGTGATGATCCGTGACGATGCAATCCAGACCGAGGTCGCGGGCCCGAGTCAGCGCTTCGTGCTCCCGGATACCCGTGTCCACGCTGATCACGACGCGGAAGCCCTTGGCCGCAGCCTCCTCCATCACCGTCGCCCGCATCCCGTAGCCCTCACTCAAGCGATTCGGGATGAAAGCCTCAACTTGCCCGCCCAGTCCCCGCAGCGCCGCCAGCAGCACCACCGCTGCCATGGTCCCGTCCACGTCGTAGTCACCGTAAATCAGAATCTTCTCTCGCTGCTCCAAAGCACGGCGCAAGCGCGCCACTGCGGGCTGCATGTCAGACAATAGGAAGGGATCGTAAAGCTGATCGAGGGCAGGGTTCAGAAATCTCTCGGCTGATGCGGGGTCGGTGACTCCCCGCAGGACCAAAAGCCGGGCGGTGATATTCGGAATGTTCAGCTCGCGGCACAAACGCGCGACCGCGTCCCCATCCACATCAGAGATTTCCCAACGCATATCGGAAACCCATCGTGACAGAACATGCAGGTGGATGCAAGCCGTCCGCTTCACACTCCCGAATTGGCGCCAGCGTGCTCTTCAATAGACGGTTCGCGAGGCAAAATGCCGTCGCCGCCCGCCAGGGCGATATTATCGCGGGTAGTTTTCTTAACCAGGTACATGGCCTCGTCGGCCAGGCGCAGGATCTCACGGTGAGTGCGGCCATCGGTGGGGAAGGTGGCTATGCCGAAGCTGGCAGTCACCTTGATGTTGAGGTTTTCCGCATGGAAGAAGACCCTCGCGTTCAACAAGTCCTTGAGACGGCGCACGACGGTCAGAGCGTTTTCTTTGGACGTCTGGGGCAGGATGATCACGAATTCGTCGCCGCCATAGCGAAATGCATAATCGATCAGTCGCAGATTACTCTTGAGAATGTCGCCGATTCTCCAAAGCAGTCTCGAGCCCACCAGATGGCCGTAACGATCGTTGACCTGCTTGAAGTGATCGAGATCAAAGAAGATCACGGAGAACTGGTAACCGTAGCGGGTGGAGCGGTAGATTTCCGCATCCAGAACGAAGTTGAGGTGCCGGGCGTTAAACAACGCGGTGCAGTCATCCATGATTGTGAGTTCATGCATGCGCTGCACGTAGCGCGCGTTTTCCAGGGCAATAGCGGCGTAGTCGGCGAGGCTCTTGAGAGTGGGTATGTGCTCTTGGGAGAATCTCTGCTTGCCAAAGCAGTTGGCCAGCTCAATAACACCCTGAACCGGTTCGCGGCCTTTAATCGGGACGCAGAGCACAGAATGGGTATTCGGCTGAGTGAATTCATCGCTCCTGAGCTCGAAGCGCGCGTCGCTCTGAACATCCTCTACCAGCACCGGCTCTCCGTGTTCGGCCACCCATCCGGCAATGCCTTCTCCCAGCTTGAGTCGAACGTCCTTCAACTTCTCCGCGCCCTGTCCCATGGCAATCTCAAAGTACAATTCCCTCGCTTTCTCATCTACCATCAAGAGGGACCAAGTATCGGGCTGCAGCAGGTCACTGATTTTCTCCATAACCGTCTGGAGAATTTTCTGCAGGTCGAGGGTGGAAAAAAGCGCCTTGCCAACCTCATGGAAGAGGGAAAGGCGTTCCACCTGCTGCCGGAGTTCGATGACCTCTTCCTGCAGATCCATACTTTTCCCAGGGGTCCTGAATTCGCGTCCCACCCGTCCTACCTTACAAAGTTCCCGCTCTCGGCCTCAATGGTACCCAGGTACTTCCACCGAGGGGAGAAAACCATAATACCAAAATAATTGACACCCCCACGGCAGGTCAATAATATAAACGAGGTGAAACCGTGGTAAGCCGAAGCGAAGAAGCTCCGATGACGGGATTCGGCGAGTATCTACGCCGCGAGCGCGAGATGCGAGGCGTATCGCTGGAGGAGATTTCTGCCGCCACGAAAATCAGCATTCGCTTTCTTGAAGCCATTGAAGGCGAGGAGCTCTCAAAACTCCCGGGAGGGATTTTCACTCGCAGCTTCGTGCGCACCTATGCGCGATACCTGGGGCTAGACGAGGAGCGGGTGCTGGCGGATTGCCAGCTTGCCGGCAAGCAGAGGCCGGAAGTTGACATCCGCCGCATTACCGCGAACCGGGCAAGGCCAGACGGCGGAGCGACACGAACTCGGCTCATCGGTCTGCTGGTGGCGGGGGTGCTGTTGCTCGGTGGTTATGCCCTCTTCCACCACTCGCGTCGAATCCGGGAACAGGGGAGCGGCACTCCAATCGTCATTGCTCCCAACTCACATGCACCAGCTACAAGCCCGCCGTCTAACGCCACCTCCGCCACGAGCCCACCTGCTGGAGTTGCGCCCGGGCAATCCTCGACACCCACCCAACCGGCGGGCAATCCAACACAAACGGGAACTTCCTCCCCGTCTGCCGCGGCCCCAACATCACCAGGAACACCCCCGAGCGGTTCCCCTGCCTCGGGAGTCGCGGCGAAGCCGGCGCAGCAGGGCACCAACCCCGGGGCTCCTAGCGCAATTGCGGCTGTTTCCGACTTGCTCCTGCAAGTGGCCGCGACCGACCGCTCCTGGGTGGCCGTGGACGCCGATGGGAAGACCGTGCTGCAAAAAGTGTTGAACGCCAACGAGGTCGAAAACCTGAAGGCACATGACTCCTTTGATGTCACGGTGGGCAACGCCCAGGGCATCGTGCTGACTCTGAACGGCGAAACCCTGAAACCCCTGGGGCGCCGGGGGGAAGTGAAGTCGATACACCTCACGCGCGAGGATCTGAAAAATTCCACTCTCGAGAGGTAGCCTATTTCCGAGCGACTGATCGAGACCATACTAGCCGGAACTGTCCCTGAAGTGGTGCGCCGCAAGGCGTGTCGAGGCGAACTGCCGGTTTCCTTGCAGGAAAGGATTGAGATTCTGGTGCTCCTCGCTGCCGGCCTCGAGGGGGAAGACCAGAATACCGCGCTTCAAACCCTGCAGTCCTGGCCCCTCGAGGAACTTCAGAAAGTGCTCCGAGACCCCGCCGCACCTGTCGCGGTGCTGGATTTTTCTGCCACGAACCTTGTGCCGCACCGCGAGGAATTGGGGGATGCTCTCCTCCAGAACCCCAGCCTGCCCGACCACCTTCGCGTGTGGGTCGAGAACGCTTTGTCCCTGATCGCGGAAGCCCGGTCCAGCGAAGCTTCCGAAGCCGCTGCTTCCTCACCGCCCGCGGTCAAGAGTCAAGACTCGATCCGCGAGGAGGAAAAGCCCAAGGCTGTCACGGCGATTCAGAAAACCCAACGCATGACGGTTGTGCAGAAGGTCAAAGCCGCCCTGACCGGTACCAGAGAGGAGCGGATGCTCCTGATTCGCGATAGCAACAAGCTGGTGGCGCGCGCCGTTATGCAGTCACCCAAGCTCACCGAGCATGAGGCAGAAAACTACTCCTCGATGAAAGACGTCTGCGAGGAAGCCCTGCGGGTCATCGCCCTGAACCGCAAATTTATGAAACTGTACGTGGTCGTCCGGGCGCTGGTCAACAACCCTCGAACGCCCATTGACATTGGCCTGCACTTGCTCCCTCGCGTCCACGACCTCGACTTGAAACGCCTGGCCGCCAATCGAAATGTTTCTGACGTCATCCGTCATACCGCCGAGAAAATCGTCCGGCGCAAGGAAGAGGCCGCCAGGCCCAAGATGCCGGGCAGCAAGTTCTAAGTGCGACGCGTAAAAAGATGGCCTTCATTGCGTGCTGAAGCAATTGTTCCGCTGTCATGGGTCACTCACCTTCCTGCGCCAGCGCCGGCATGACCGCGTCGATAAGACGTGCCAAGTTGCGCGAGGCGACTTGGCCGGTCTCGAGGACCTCTTGGTGGCTCAGGGTCTTGGGGCTGAGCCCGGCGGCGCGGTTGGTGATGATGGCTACCGCAAGCGCGCGCACCCCCATCTGATGTGCGGCCATGACTTCCGGCACGGTAGACATGCCCACGGCGGCGGCGCCCAGGATTCTCAAGGCTCGGATCTCCGCCGGCGTCTCATAGCTTGGCCCGAGGAGCGCGGCATAAACGCCCTCGAAGCACTTGAGCCCCAGGGAGCGCGCGGCTTCGAGCATCTGGCGGCGCAAACTTGGATCGTAGGCTCGGGTCATGTCCACAAATCTTGCACCCCATCGTTGCTCGTGAACTCCGGCCAGCGGGTTTTGCCCTTGGAAGTTGAGATGGTCGGAAAAGACCATCAAGCTGCCAGGGGTGGCGCGCGGCGCAATGCCCCCCGCAGCGCAGGTTGCAACGAAGGAGCGAATTCCAGCCAGTGCTAATACCCGCGCGGGAAAAACGACCTGGCCTGGGCCGTAGCCTTCGTAAAGGTGAACGCGGCCGGCAAGCACGGCCACGGGTACGTCAGCCCAGAAACCGAGATCCAACACCCCGCCGTGTCCTGCTACCGAGGGCCGGGGAAAACCCGGAATTGAGCTCCAGGGAATCCTCTTCAGGCAACGCAGGTCAGCCCAGGCCCCGCCCAAGCCCGAGCCCAACACGATTCCAACGCGTGGCGCCTCAGGCCAGCGAGCCGAAAGGTATCGCACGGCTCGCGATGCCGCGGGATAACCTGGAGTCTTTCTACTGGTCGTCACTATTTTCCTCCGAGGCGCGAAATGAAGAGATCAATGAATCGCTTGGAGTCCGATTCAACAGCGACGTGGACGTTAGGGTGTACTTTCTCGACGCCATCGATGACATAGCGTTCGCCGCGCAAGACCCTGCGGTCGGAAGAATTGTGCCGGCTCGCCACCGTTTCGCCCCGCGTGAACTCACCCCGCGTCTCGACTTCGACCCGCATGTCCTGCGTGGTAATGAGGCTGCGGTCGATCACCGCACCCACGGCCAGCGGGTCATGCATGGGTGTCCCGTCGCCGCCCAGCTTGCTCGCCAGCTCGACCATGAAACTCAGTACGCCAACGGCGAAGTCGTTCTGTCGCCCCCGTGTTCCGGCCAGCCGGCTCAGGTCGGCCCGGGTGAGCAGTGTCTTCTCAGTCACATTGAGCCCCACCATCGTCAGCGGCCAGCCGGCCTCGAACACTGCGCGCGCTGCTTCCGGATCATTGTAAATGTTGGCCTCCGCCGCGGCAGTGGCATTGCCTCCGGCGATTGCACCCCCCATCAGGACGACTTCCTTCACGAGCGGAACGATTGAGGGATCTTTGCGCAGCGCCAGGGCAATGTTCGTCAACGGCCCCACCGGGACGAGCGTGATTTCGTGCGGGTATTGGTGAATGAGCTTAATGATGAGGTCAGGAGCGAAGCTTGCATCGGCCTGGCAGGCAGGCGCAGGGAGTTCGACATTGCCCAGCCCGTTGGCCCCGTGAAAGAACTCGGCAGTAACCAGTTTCTGGACCAGCGGGTGCGAAGCGCCCTTGGCCACAAGCACGTCGCACCTTCCGGCTAACGAAACGAGCTTGAGCGCGTTCTCGAGACCCTGCTCAACAACCACGTTTCCCGCCACCACTGTGAGGGCTTTCACCTCGAGTTCCGGCGAGTTTAGCGCCAGCAGGATCGCCATGGCATCGTCGGTCCCGGGATCCGTATCAATAACCACCTTGCGCGCTTCAGGCGCCGCAGTCATTCCTGGTACGACCCAGACAACCAAACACATCACCAGCACGGTGCAACGCCACACCCTCTTCATGACAGCCTCCTCAGGGGAATCGCCGCAGGCGCAGGCAAGTAATCTCCGGCGGACATCCGAAGCGAAGCGGGACAAGGACTTTGCCGATCCCGCGGCTCACATAGATTTGCGTTCCGTCGAGCCGGTTCCAGCCTTCCACGAAGCGTTCGCCCAACTTTGACCGCCCATAAACCGATCCGACCATGGGAAGACGAACCTGTCCCCCATGCGTATGACCCGAGAGCACCAGGTCAACTCCATGAGCCGCAGCCATATGAATGCCCATTGGGTTATGACAGAGGAGGATCTTTGGGTCGCGGGCCGGAATCGACCGCAGGGCGGCGCGAATATCCGCTGCCTCCCACCAAAGATCGTCCACACCCGCAACCCACAAGACGCCGGAGCCAGAGCGCAAAGCGCTATGGGCGTTTCGGAGCACGCGGATGTGTTGAGCACGAAGCGCGCGCGTAATCTCGTCCGGGTCCACTCGAAAGTCGTGGTTGCCCAAAATGGCGAATACCCCCATGCGGGCGTGAAGCTTCCCAAGCGCCCTCGCCACCGGCCAGATGTAGGCGGGTGAAAGCGTAACGTAGTCCCCGGTCAGGGCCGCCACGTCTGCCCGCAAATGATTGGCCATATGGACCGCGCGTTGGATTTCTTCCAGAGGAGTGAATAGGCTGTGATGAAGGTCAGTCAGTTGCACAATCTTCAACCCATCGAGGGCCGGGCTGAGCCGCTTCAACCACACGTCAGTTTCGGAAATTTCGGGAGCGGGAGAGAAGGCAGATACGGCGGGCGAACTCTCCCGGCTACTGAGAGATAGTGTGATAAGTCCCCTGCGCTTGAGGAACCGCCGCGGCCTTGGAGCTCTACCCAATTCCAACCTCTCCGCGCTGCTGCAAGACCTCCTGGAACACGCCGAGCATTTGATTGTGAACCAAGCCGTTCGAGGCGAAGATATCGTCACCGAGCAGATTGAATGGCTTCCCGGTGATGCTGCTCACCAGCCCGCCCGCTTCCGTTACAAGCAAGGCGCCCGCGGCCTTATCCCAGGGGTTGAGTTTCAATTCCCAAAAACCATCGAAGCGGCCGGCTGCAACGCAGCAGAGATCCAGGGCCGCGGAACCGGCGCGCCGGATGCCGTGCGTGAGCTGAGTGAACCGGAAATAGAATTCGACGTTTAAGTCGTGATTGGTGGCGAAGGGCGGGAAACCAGTTGCCACCAGGCATTCCGCCAGAAGCTTATTATTCGATACGCGGAGGCGCTGGCCATTCAGAAAAGCCCCGGCCCCGCGTTCGACCGTGTAAAGTTCGTCGCGTGTTGGATCATAAACCGCCCCCGCCGCCACTTCACCGCGGAAGGCCAGTCCCAGCGTAACCGCGAAGATGGGAAAACCGTGCGCGAAGTTGGTTGTCCCGTCGAGCGGATCGACGTACCAGCAGTAATCCGAGCCGGTCTGTTGGCCGCCGCCCTCCTCCGCCACGATGGCGTGTGCGGGGAAATGGCTTCGCAGCCGCTCGACGATCAAAGCCTCCGATTTCCGGTCTGCCTCAGTCACCAGATCCGAGCGCCGCTTGTACGTAATCTCCAGCGGCTGCCGGAAATGCTCAAGCAGCAGGTCTCCCGCCTCGCGGGCAATTTCGACTGCGGTGTTCAGAAAAGTTTCCATAACCGGCTTTCGAGGAAATAGGGCAGCTTTCGAGGAACCAGCAATCATCAATCGGCAATCTGTTGCTCGCCCTCCGCCCACACCGAACCGTCCTCAAAGTACTCCTTCTTCCAAATTGGCACGCTCTGCTTCAGCCGGTCGATCGCAAATTGGCAGGCGGCAAAGGCGGCACGCCGGTGAACTGAAGTGACGATAATCGCTACGCTGGTCTCCCCAATCTCGAGCCGGCCCAGCCTGTGCATCATGCCGATGTGGTCAATTTCGAATTCTCGCCTGGCTTCCGCACCAATCTCCTGCATTTTGCGCGTGGCCATCGGCTCGTAGGCCTCGTACTCGAGGTAGAGCGTCCTGCGCCCGTGCGAATTGTTCCGCACCACGCCTTCGAAAACCACCACTGCCCCATCATCACCGGCCTTCTGTTGGCGCACCAAGTCAGCGGTGGGAATGGGAGAACGAGTAAGCAAATAGTAGTCCTCGCTCGAGCCGCCACTTACGGGAGGCAAAAACGCGACTTCGTCTCCGTCTTCGAGCACCCTGGCACGGTTCGCGAGTTCCTGATTCACTGCCAGCAAGAGCGCCTTCGAAAGGTCGTTCAGGCGAGGAAAACGTGCTGCGTAACATTCCCAGAGGCGCTCCAGGTTGGCCCCTTCTGGAATCTCCGCCTGCTCTTGTTGCAGCCCCGTCAAATCGTGCGTAATCCCAAAGAAAAGGACTTTGATCTTCACAGCCATTACCCGTTTCGCAGCAACTCCCGTAGCGCGCCTTCAAGTTGAGGGAAGCGGAATTGATATCCCGCCTTCAGAAGCCGCGCCGGCTCGAGGCGGGCGCCCGCCAGCAGCAACTCCTCCCCCATTTCGCCGAACGCCAGCCGCACAGCGAAGGCAGGCATGGGGATAATGGCAGGGCGCCCCAGGACCCGGCCGAGGGTTTGGGCGAATTCCAAGTTTCTGACCGGGTTGGGAGCCACGGCGTTCGTGGGACCGTAAAGCGTCTCGGCAGTCGTCGCAAACAAAATGATTTGCACCAAGTCGTCAATTGCGATCCAGCTCGTGTATTGCTTTCCCGAGCCGATCTTCCCGCCAGCTCCCAGCTTGAAGGCGGGCAGCATTTTTGCCAGCCCGCCGCCCGCCCGACTGAGGACGAAACCGATCCGCAGGTTGACCACTCGAATCCCCTGCTCGGCCGCCGGCTTTGTCGCCGCTTCCCATTCCTGGCAAACCTGGGCAAGAAACGATGAGCCCGGTGCACTCTCTTCCCTTAACACTTCGTCGCCGCGGTCCCCATAGTAGCCGCTGGCCGACGCTGCGACCAGCACTCGAGGCCGGCTCGAGAGCCTCGCCAGCGCCTCACAAAGGAGGCGTGTGCCTTGGACTCTGCTCGCGCGGATGGCGCCCTTTTTTGCAGCAGTCCAGCGGCCGGCGACAGTTTCTCCCGCCAGGTGAATTACCGCATCGAAACCTTCCAGCTTCGCCGCATCGATTTCCCCTGCCGCCGGGTTCCAGTACAACAGGGGCGCCCCGGCACGCGGCTTGAATCTCACCAGAGAGGTCACGACGTGCCCGCCGCTGGTCAGGACAGGGATGAGCGTTTGACCGATCAGCCCGCTTGAACCGCTGATGAGGATGTTCATGGACTAGCCACTGACGTGAATGCGCTTGAGCTCCGCCTCCGACCGGTCGTCCTTGCGAAGCCATTCAATGGTCTCGTCAAGAAGCACGCGCATGGCCTCCAGGAGTTCAATGGCGGCATTGCGGAAGTGTTTCGCCGATCGGGTGCGGGGCGGCCTGAATCTATGCAGCATTGGCGCCAATTCCCGCAACATCCAAGCCGCGCAGTTTGGGATTCCCGCGCTTTCCGGCTCACGCCGGACGCGAGCTCTCCTGTTTCGTTTCGTGTTGGGCATTGTTCCTCCCCAGGACGACCACCAGCTCACCATCCCGGACGCGGGCGCTCAAGGGCTCGCAGTGGGCGATCCGCTGCGGCAACGAGACATGCCGCTTCACTCCTCCCACCCTGATGATGAGCTCGTCCAGCTTCTTATGAAGGTTAATATCGTCGCTTGAAACAAAAGGCAATTTGAGATGGAGCTGGTATTTTCCGTTCACTTTGCGAAAACGGTAGGGCGACTCGTTAAAGAATCGCTTGCTGGGATCCTGATCGCCATAGAGCGCCCGGCCCAGCCGCTGTAACCTCTCGACGCCCAGAACCTCGTCTTCAAAAAGCGGCACGCGCCAGACGGGCACGGGGGCGAAGAACTCCTCCACGGATTGTGTCCAGCGCTCCTGCGTGTCCCGCCAGGAATTGAAAAACGTATCGCGGACTTTGTCGGGTAGGATTCGGTTCACGACGACGGCGTCGATGGTCAACCCAAACAAGCAGAAATAGGTGAACGCCCGCTGCGTTTCTTTGAGCACGACCTTCTCCGGATTGGTGACCAGGCGCACCGTAGTTATCTTCGGGTCGGCCAGAAGCTGGTCGATGCCCGCCAGCTTGTGGTGGAGCGTTTCCAGGTTCTGGAAGTATTCTTCCTGAGGCAAGGGCACACCGGCCACCGTGCCAAGCATGGGACGCACCATTTTCATGACGCGACGCTCGATCTTAAACAGTTTGGACATGTACCACTCGAGGGTCGTTGGTATGCTTACGAACCGCAACGACTCGCCGGTGGGTGCGCAATCCAGCAGCATTACGTCGAAGGACTTTTCGCGCACGTACTGATTCACGTAAAGCAGCGAGCTGACTTCCTCCATGCCCGGGAAAATGGCAAGCTCCTCCGCCAACGTCTGCTCGAGCCCGGAGACGTTCAAGAGAGCCGAAACGTAGCCGTAAACGGAGTTCCAGTGGCGGGAAATCTCCTCTTGGACGTCCACCTCCTGAATCCAGAGGTTCTTCGAGATATTCACGAGCTTTCCGGCCTCGTGATCCATCAAGCGCTTGTCCAGGTCGAAAGCATCGCTTAAGGAATGGGCCGGGTCGATTGACATTACGAGCGTGCGATAACCCCGCCGGGCCAGTTCGATACCGGTCGCAGCGGAGATACTCGTCTTACCCACCCCACCCTTCCCCGTGTACAGAATGATGCGCATGCCGTCGCCTCTCGTTCTCGCGTCGCCCCTTAAGCTAGCTTAGCACAAAGGCGAGGATTCAGGATTCAGGATAATCCTTGTATACTGTGTTCGTGGCTCAAGTTCTTCTGGCTGGGAAAGACTGGCAAGCGCGCGCGCTGCTTCGAGCGCAATTGATCGAGGAAGGCGTCAGCGTGGAAGCCTATGAAACGATCGAAGAAGCGCTAGCGGAATTGCAAAGGCGCCTCGTCCTCCCGGCGCTTCTCATCGCTGACATCTCCGCCAGCGACCACCCCTTGGCCGATGTCGAGCGCCTGACGATCTGGGCAAAACGCCTTCCCACCTGGATCATCGCCAGCCACGCCTCGACCGTAAAGGGCGGCCTCGAATCCCGCAATTTCGAGAGGCTCCTCTTTCGCCCTCTAGACATGGGGAAACTCGTCGAACAAGTCAAACAGCGTCTTAGGCGGGAGCAAGTAGACAGTAAGCAGTAGGCAGTCGGGCAGTCGGGCAGGTGGGCAGTTCGGCAGGTGGGACCAAACAAGAGGTGCAGCCCTCTCCCTTGGGGAGAGGGTGTCCCGCGACGGCGCTTTCTCCAGCCGGCGCGGGACGGGTGAGGGGTTCCTTCGAGAACTGCGAAGATTCTTCGCCATGAAAATGCACACACCGAAGGCGCCTTGGAGTGCGGTAGCAGCAGCTACCGCCTTGCATATGTGCCGCATTAACCGAAGTCGGTA